>Ga0210034_1001994_pt1 | contig 16477 bp, 17 predicted proteins | sample CryGeymeta201505_FD_185466 | JGI IMG/M metagenome (GOLD analysis project Ga0210034, IMG submission 185466) | Groundwater microbial communities from Crystal Geyser aquifers in Utah, USA - Crystal Geyser metaG 2015-05 (SPAdes) (version 2) | ecosystem: Environmental > Aquatic > Deep subsurface >... | reverse complement strand
TTTCATTCCAATATATATCCATCTCTTCAAGATTTGATTCGTTTATTTTTCTTCCGGTTTCTTTTATCCTGCTTTCAACGTAAGCAAACCGGTTAATAAATTTCTTGTTCGTTCGCCTCAATGCGTTCTCCGGTTCGATGCCGAGGAAACGGGCATAATTAACAAGAGCAAAAAAAACATCTCCAAATTCACCCTCAAGTTCAACTTTGCTTTCATTTATTTCGGATTGATGCATTTCTTCAATTTCCTCAACCACTTTTTTCCAAACGTCCTCTTTGTTCTCCCAATCGAAACCAACTTTCGCAGCTTTTTCCTGCAGTCTCGTTGCACGCTGCAACGCCGGCATCGATTCCGGTATTCCGTCTAATAAATTTTCCCTGCCTTCGGAAAGTTTAATTTGCTCCCAATTTCTTTTAACATTCGCAGCGCCAGTAACTTCAACATTTCCGAAGACGTGCGGATGGCGTCTAATCATCTTTGCTTTTATTTCATCAATTACTTCATTAATCTGAAATTTATTTTCATCTTCTGCAATAGCTGTATGAAAAACCACATGCAGCAATAAATCGCCAAGTTCTTTTTTAAGTTCATTATAATCTTTTTTGTCAATTGCATCCACAACTTCATAAGCTTCTTCAATAGTGGCTGCTTTGATCGAATCATTCGTCTGTTCTCTATCCCATGGGCATTCTTTACGAAGTCTTCGAACAATATCAACAAATTCTTTAAAATTATTTCCAATCATTTATAAAAATTCCTTAAACTTGTACTGATAATTATCTATTATTTAATCTGTATGAAAGATAACAAATAACTTACAAAAAAGGAGACACAATGATTGAAGACAGAATTAAACAACTCGGTTATACTTTACCAGAAGCGCCAAAACCATTGGCTGCCTACGTCCCTTCATTAAAATTAAATGACTTTGTTTTTACCGCCGGACAGGTGCCTATTGTAAACGGCAAAATTGAATATACTGGGAAACTTGGCAAAGACGTTTCAGAAGAAGATGGGAAAAAAGCTGCCATAGTTTGTGCGCTTAATTGTTTGAGTGTAATAAAATCTGCTGCCGGCAGTCTTGATAACATTGAACAAATTGTAAAAATGACCGTGTTCGTAAATAGCGCTGATGGATTTACAAAACAACCATTGGTAGCAAATGGCGCTTCAGAGTTATTGGTTGAAATTTTTGGCGACAAAGGGAAACATACACGAAGCGCAGTTGGCGTTAATGAACTTCCAATGAATGCTGCAGTTGAAATAGAGATGATAGTAAAAGTAAGAAATTAGAAGTTAGAAGACAGAAGTCAGAAGTAGGGAAACAGAAATCAGAAGACAAAAGACATAAGAAAAAACAAACAAATTCTATCGCATAACCCGGGAAACTAGAACAAAAAGGAATAATGAATAACGGAACGTAGAATATCGAAGTATAAGAAATTCATTATTCTTTATTCCTTGTTCGATGTTCGATATTCACTTTCAAGAAAATATTCTTGCCATTCTGTGCGGAATATTTTTCAAATAATCTAACTCTTAGCTTCTAATTTATAAGTTGCTAACTTTAAATCCCTCACTAACTTTAATGTGTTTGAGTACTTATTATTATCGTTCATCAGAGTACGGATGACGGCGCTTCCCACAATAACCCCGCTGCAATAAGGCATAAAAATTTTTACGTCTTCTGCAGATGAAATACCAAAACCCACAAGAAGCGGATTATGTTTTACTAAAGACGCTGTGTGTTTCAGAGGTTCTATTAGATATTTATTAAAATCCAATTTACCACCGGTTGTTCCGGTCATGCTTACGTAGTACAAAAATCCGCGGCTCTGCTTATCTATCGCGATTGTTCTATCATCGACCGATGTAGGCGTTGTTAAAAGTATAGTATCGAGCAAATTAAATTTTTCAGAAAAAAAATCATTATACTCATCAAGCGGGACATCGGGAATTATAACTCCGCTTACGCCAGCCTCTACAGCGTCTTCTGCAAATCTATTAATACCATAACTCAACACGCTGTTTGCATATCCCATAAGCACAATAGGCTTATTAATCTCTTCCTTTATTCTTTTTGCCTGATCTAGTGTGAAGCCTAAATTAACTCCGTTTTTAAGAACTTCAGTTGATGAGAGTTGAATCACAAAACCGTCCGCAAGCGGGTCGCTGAAAGGGAAGCCGAGTTCAACAATATCCGCTCCGGCATCGAATACTGCTAAGACTAAATCAGCAAAATTCTCTTTGTGAGGAAAGCCCGCTGTTAAAAAAACGGAAAGTACTTTTTCACCCGATTCATTTTTTTTATTGATATAATTTTTTAAATAAGACATTAATTCAATTCTTTCAATTTTTCTTTTAGAGTATTTAAATCTTTATCTCCGCGCCCGCTTATGTTAACAATTACAATTTCTTCTTTATTAGTTTGCGGCATTAACTTATTTAAATAGGCTACTGCATGTGACGTTTCCAGAGCCGGAATAATGCCCTCAAAACGGGAGAGAAGTTTTGCTCCTTCTATTGCTTCATCATCATCAACCGAATAGTAATCTACAAGTTTTTCATCTTTTAAAAACGAATGCTCAGGACCAACGCCGGGGTAATCTAATCCTGCCGAGATAGAGTGTACATCCGCAATATTTCCATCCTCGGTTTGAAGAAGATAAGATTTCATCCCCTGAAAGATGCCCTCCCTTCCCAGAGTTAATGTTGCGCAGTGTTTTGTCGTGTTAATTCCATAACCCGCCGCTTCCACACCGATCAGTTTTATATTTGCGCCAATGAAAGGAAAAAATATTCCCGCCGCATTGCTGCCGCCGCCAACGCAAGCGACAATATAATCCGGCAGTTTATTTTCTGCTTCAATTATTTGTTGATGTGTTTCACGTCCAATCACTGATTGAAAATCGTTAACGATCATCGGATAAGGATGTGGACCTACAACCGAACCGATTATGTAATGCGTATCGTTTACATTCGTAACCCAATCTCTTATTGCTTCGTTTGTCGCATCTTTTAAAGTTTTACTTCCCGAAGTTACCGGAACGACTAAAGCGCCGAGCAGTTTCATTCTAAATACATTTAAACTTTGTCGTTTAATATCTTCTTCGCCCATGTAAACAACACACGGCAAACCAAATTTTGCACAGACTGTTGCAACGGCAACTCCATGCTGCCCGGCGCCTGTTTCTGCAATAATTCTTTTTTTACCGAGATGTTTTGCAAGCAGTATCTGCCCGAGAGCGTTATTAATTTTATGCGCTCCCGTGTGGCAAAGATCTTCACGCTTTAAATAAATTTTCCCGCACCCGAAAAATTCAGTTAGCCTTTTTGCATAAGTCAGCGGAGTAGGTCGTCCTGTATATTCTTTATTTAACAAAAAAAGTTCATCCGTAAAGTCTTTATCAACTTTCAATTTTCGATATACTTCATCAAGTTCATTTAATGGAGTGATTAAGGTTTCAGGTACATATTTACCGCCATATTTTCCATAGCGACCTTTTTCATCCGGCAGGTTATATTCAAACATTTTATCAGTTTACCTTTTTATTAACTATGGGTGCAAGATTGTGGAGTCTATCCAACAGCAATTTAAAATTTTTAGGAGTTAATGATTGAAATCCATCCGACAACGCTTCTTCGGGGTGATTGTGAACTTCAATGATCAAACCATCGGCGCCGCAGGCTGCTGCTGCGAGCGCCATTGCGGGCACTTTATCCCATATCCCGATCCCATGCGAAGGGTCAACAAAGATCGGCAGATGGGAATTCTTCTTGATTACCGGAACGGCATTTAAATCAAGTGTATTACGCGTGTGAGTTTCAAATGTTCTTATGCCTCTTTCGCACAGGATAACATTATAATTTTCCTGAGATAAAATATATTCGGCGCTCATTAGTAAGTCTTCAATAGTTGCCGCCATTCCTCTTTTAAGAAGAATTGGTTTGCCGGTTTTTCCTGCTTCCTCAAGCAGAGAAAAATTCTGCATATTACGGGCGCCGATTTGGATTATGTCGGCGACTTCCGTTACTGCTGCAAGCGAAGATGAATCTTTTGCTTCAGTAACTATTTTCATCCCAATTTCTTTTTTTACATCATTTAAATATTCTACTCCTTTTTCTTTTAACCCTTGAAAGGAGTAGGGACTTGAACGGGGTTTGTATGCCCCTCCCCTTAAAAATTGAATGCCCATTTCTTTTATTTGACCGGCTATATCAAATAACTGCTGGCGGTTTTCTATCGCGCATGGACCTGCAATAACGGTTAAATTATTTCCTCCGATTGAAGTGTCATTAAAATTAATAATAGTATCATCACTTTTCATTTCACGACTGACAAGCTTATAGGGCTTAGTGACCCGGACAACTTCATCAACCGAATCCATCATCAAAAAATCTTCTATTGATAATTTAGCGCTCGGTCCCGTAATTCCTATTGCTAATTTTATTGCTCCCGGTATTTCGTGCGGCGTGCAGCCGCAGCTTTTAATTTTGTTTTTAATTTTATCTACATCCGCGCGGGGCGTTTGAAGGCTCATCATTATTAACAACTGACACTCCTATTTTTATAAAACACAGAAAAAAAATCCAGCATCTTTCTTTTATCTTTCTTCCCCGGATAAATTTCGAGAGAAGAAGAAACATCAATCCCGGACGGATTTATTTTTACAACTTCACCGAGATTTTCTGAAGTAATTCCTCCTGCGATAATGCTTTTCGACATGATTTGTTTCGGAATTAAATCCCAGTCGAACGACCTGCCGGTTCCGCCGATTTGACTGCTTGAAAATGTATCGAACAAATAGCCGCTGCAGTTATAATTTTTAACCGAACTAAAATCAAAATCATTTTTAATTCGAAATGCTTTTATCACCGGCAGAATTATTTCATTGATCAACGCAGGAGGTTCGTCGCCATGAAGCTGTATTAAATTTAATTTGGCTTTAGCCGCAATGCGATTAATTTCCTTTGCTTGGGAATTAACAAACACTCCGACCTTTAGAAAAAAAGGAGAAAGGGAAGAAACAATTTCTGCGGCGTTTGAGGGTGAAATATATCGCTCGCTTTTTTTGTAAAAGATGAAACCGACAGCATTTGCTCCCAGCTGCTGCGCAAGAAGTGCGTCTTCTAAATTTGTTATACCGCAAATCTTAATCTGCATTTGAGCACCATCTTTTTAATTCGAGCATACTTTGTTTGATGTCCACGCTTTTCATTAAATGTTCACCGACGAGGATAGAGTTAACACCGACGTCTTTTAAATAAGCGATATCCTCCTTTGTAGTTATTCCGCTTTCACTAACTATAAAAACTTCTTTAGGTAGATATTTTGCAATCTCTTTTGTAATAGTTAAATCGACTTTGAACGTTGATAGACTGCGATTATTAATACCGATTAAGTTATTGGCAGAAAAATCTATTTTATCAAATTGATTTCTATTATGAAGTTCAAGTAAAACTTCGAGCCCGGCTTCTTTAGCAGCTAAAGTTAATTCTTTAATTTGATCGGCGGACAAAATTTCGGATATCAGCAATATAATATCTGCACCATTTGCTTTTGCTTCGAACACCTGCACTTCATCAATAATAAAATCCTTACGCAGCAGGGGAGCTGTTTTTATTGCGGCGATATCTTTTAAATAATTTATTGAACCATGGAAAAACTTTTCGTCGGTTAAAACCGAAACAGCATCTGCACCGGCAGCAAAATAATCTTCTGCAATCTTAAGATGATTAAAATCTTCTCTAATTATTCCTTTTGACGGACTCGCCTTTTTTATCTCGGCTATAACGGAAATATTTTGCGAAGCATTAAACCGCTGAATAAAACTTATGGTTGGGGAATGATACAATTCTTTCGACATAAAATCACCGATGTTGTATTTCTGACGGAGTTTTTTTACTTCTTCTTTTTTTATTCCAACTATTTCGTTAAGAATATTCATACTATTCTAAAGTATTTTAATGTATTTAGTTTTTTTAACGCAGCCCCGCTCAAAATAGACTCTTCAGCAGCCGCTTTACATTCATTCAAGTTATTAGAAAATCCTGCGGCATAAAGAGCAAGCGCTGTATTTGCGGCAACAGTGTGGAATGCACCGGTGGGTGTTCTATTTTCAAAAACGTCCATAATAATTTTTGCGTTCACTTCCGGCGAACCGCCTTGTATCTGTTCAGGCGTAACATTTGGGTAAAAAAAAGATTCGTTCGTCAACTCGTAGTATTTAATTTCTTCACGACAATTGTATTCGTGAATACCGGTAATACCGCCAAGATAAATTTCGTCATATTTATCTTCGCTGCATAAAAAGCAAACCCGTTTGTGGTCTAAATACGAAGCTGCCCCGGCAAGTGTTTTGGCGGCGGAATTATTGTAAGTGCCGATGATTTGTTTTTGTACACCCGCAGGATTTGTAAGTGGACCTAAAAGATTAAAAACTGTTTTTACTCCAAGTTCTCTTCTTACATGCGCCGCATATTTCATTGCAGGATGGTAGAGTGGCGCAAATAAAAATGCCACCCCAATTTTATTAAGCACCGCTTCAGATTCTTCTCTTGTTAGTTCAATATTTATACCAAGCTGCTGCAGTACATCGGCGCTGCCGCTTTTACTTGAAACGGATCGGTTACCATGCTTAGCTACACTAACCCCGGCACCAGCGGCAACAAAAGCAACCGCAGTCGAAATATTAAAACTTCCTGAATTATCTCCTCCGGTTCCGCAAACGTCAATAACATTTTCATCATCGCATTTTATTTTAATGCTGTTTGCGCGCATTGCCGTGGCAAAACCCGCAATCTCTTCGGATGTTTCACCCTTTACTTTTAATGCCATCAGCAAACCGGCTATTTCGGAGTTGTTCGCTTTACCGCTCATTATTTTGTTCATCAACTCATAAGCTTCATCGAAAGAGAGATGTTCTTTTTCGGTAATTTTTTGAAGACACATTTTCATTTACAACTCCAACCAGTTTTTTAGTATCTGTTTTCCATCAACCGTTAGAATAGATTCCGGGTGAAATTGAACTCCTTCGAGAAAATATTTTTTATGTCTTATTCCCATTATTATTCCGTCATCGCATTCGGCAGATATTTCAAATTCATCAGGGAGAGTATTTCTTTTAATAATTAAAGAATGATAACGAGTCGCTTCAAAATTTTGTTTGATATTCTTGAAGATAGTTTTATCATCATGTTTTATAAGCGAAACTTTTCCGTGCATCAAAACAGGCGCTTTTACAATTTCTGCGCCGAATAAATAACCCATTGCCTGATGTCCGAGACAGACGCCGAGGATTGGGAGTTTATCCTTAAAAAAGTCTATTGCATCGAGTGAAACATTTGAATTTTCAGGTCTCCCCGGACCCGGCGAAATTATTATTTTATCAGGTTTAATTACTTCAATATCTTTAATCGTGTTTTCATCATTTCTTTTTACGACAGGTTCAACACCTAAAGAACCGATAAGCTGAACAAGGTTGTATGTGAAGGAATCGTAATTATCTATTACTATTATTTTCATCAATTACCTCTGCGTATTTTAGCGCTTTAACCATAGCGGCTGATTTATTTTTAATTTCTTTAACTTCGAGTTCGGGGCGGCTGTCTGCAACAATGCCAGCGCCAGCCTGCCAGTATATTTTATTTCCTTGTGTGTATAAAGTTCTAATTGCAATGCACATATCCATGTTACCGGAAAAATCGAAATAACCAACTGCGCCCGCGTAAATATTTCTTCTCAACTTTTCATACTTCTCAATAAGTTCAACCGCTTTTATTTTTGGCGCTCCGGAAACCGTGCCTGCGGGGAAGCACGCCATTAAAGCATCCACAGCGTCTTTGTCGTCCAACAGTTCGCCAGCCACTTTAGAAACCATGTGCATTACATGAGAGTATTTAACAATTTTCATTTTATCGGTTACGTTAATAGTTCCGTATTTACAAACTCTGCCGAGATCATTCCTTCCGAGGTCAACCAGCATTGTGTGTTCAGCTAACTCTTTGGGATCGTTTTTTAATTCTTCTTCCAGAAGTAAATCTTCTTCCTCCGTTTTACCGCGTCTTCTTGTGCCTGCTATGGGGAGCGTTCGGGCTTGTTTATCATTTACACGCACAAGGTCTTCCGGCGAAGTTCCTATGATTTTATAATCATGCTCAAATTCTAAAAAGTACATGTACGGGGATGGATTGATAATGCGCAGCGCGCGGTACACATTAAACGCATCACCCGTGAACCCGGCACTGAACCGTTTTGATAAAACTATTTGAAAAATATCACCTTCGGATATGTGAGTTTTACTTTTTTCTACCTGCGTAAAAAATTCGTCCGTGTTAAAATCGTTGTTCAGTTTCTCATCTAACTTAAAATCAGACAGAAAATATTTTGGGGCGGCAAGTTCTTTTCTAAGCCTTTCAATATTATTTAATGCCGATTGATAAGCGGTTTCAATATTCGTTTCCGGTTTTATGGCGGCGTTAGAGATTAATATTATCTGATGTTTATAATGGTCGAATACGAGAATAGTTTTATAATTTCCGAATATTGAATCGGGAATAGATGAATCATAAGAATTAAATGTAATTACTTTTTCGATGTGTGAAATATTTTCATATCCCAGAAAACCAACGAGTCCGCCGGTAAATCCGGGAAGCGAATCTATCTTTGGCTGTTTCTGTCTTTTTATTTCCTTTTTTATAAAGCTAAAAATAGATTCGTCTTTTGTTTGTTGATGCCCATTCGATTTTTCAGAAAGTTTTATGCCAATGTTGCTGATTATTTTTTCCGGTGCAATTCCGATGAACGAAAAACGAGCCATGTTTGCCGAGCCTTCAACCGACTCGAGTAAAAAACTCTGCGTGCCGGGCTTTCTTATTTTTAAGTATGCAAGCACGGGAGTAAGCATATCCGCCGTAATTACTTTGTAGACAGGAATAAGATTGTAACTTTTCGCAAACTCTTTAAATTGTTCAAATTTCATTTTTTACCTTTAAAAGCAAAAAACCCTTCCGGTGTGCAGGAAGGGTTCTTCTATAATTATTATAAAACTCTTAAATCACCGGGACGTAAAAAATGGCACACTCCACCACCACCAGCCGAAGCTGCTAAAATATACCGTGCTATATGTTCCGTTGATATTTTTCATAAAACTTGATGGCAAATATACAACTCTATTGTTCTTTGTCAAATAATTTATTCTGCAGCTCTAAAATATTTGTCTCATTTCTATTGACAAGTTCCGATTAAAATGCTTATAGATGACGTTCTCGAAAAAGGAATTTACGAAGTGCTTTTTTCTGCCAATGTTGATAACATCTTATTAGCAAGCGGAGTTTATTTCGTAAGATTACAAGCGGATTCTTTTATTAAAACACAGAAGATTTTGTTAATGAAATAAAAATTTAATTTAATCGGGGATGGGAAATGACTCCATCCCCGGCAAATTGAATTATGGTCAATTTTTTTTATCCGGTATGAGGGTTTTGCTATTCAATTTTATTTTGATTAATCTGAAGTAACAGATTAACTGATACTTGCGATACTTTATGAAAATAAAATACTTGTTTTTAATACTTACTACTTTAACCATGTTTGCTGCTAAAGCGCAAACTAATCCGGTTTACAACATAATGGTAGAGAGGGGTTGGGCTCCTCTTGCCGGTGAAAATAAAACGGGGTTAACTCACGATGAAATGGATAAAGAATTTTTGCTGAGTATGGGTTATAATGATACCACGGTATCTAATCTCAAAACAATTGGAGTCGACCTTTCATCATTACGTACAATGTATAGCCATTTAAATGAAAAAGTTTTCACTGCCCTTTCCGATTGCATCATCATTGGAGTTGTAAAAAGAAAAGAATATCCCATGAAAGAAAATGCTTCTTTTAATACAATTGCTTATATAGAAGTTAATGAATTCCTTAGAAACGATTATAATCTTTCCAAAGGTGAAGTTCCGGTGGTGATAAGATCGGGACCGACTGCTTCAAAGCTAATATTGGAAGTAGAAGGTGAGGATACTTTGAGAATTGGTGAAAATGTTTTGCTTTTCTTAAGTGCTGCCGGAATAATTAATGAAGCAAAAATAAATAAAGGGTATGAGTTGTATAACCAATTAATAAATGCTCCCACTATAAAATTCAAGATAATAGCTAAATATGAATTAGAAAATGAGAATGTAATTGTAAGAAACGAAATTAAGAGAATATCCAGCCTTAAGGATAATATTAACGCTGTTTTAAATGTAATAATTAAGAGCAAACCCTCAGTGAAAAATTAAAGTTATCATGGATGGATGAAGTTATGGAATAATGGAAAGTTGGAAAACTAAAATTGTGGAATAATTTTTAATAAATTTTTCCATCATTCCCCCATTCCACCGCCAACGGCGGCATTCCCTACATCGAAGGAAATATAACACCGTCTCCGTCAAATTGTCCGGTGACTGCCGAACCAACCAGCAACCATATTACCATTATGTGACTTCTAATCTTACACTCCCATCCTAATAATCTTATAATCATACTTCCCTCTTAGCTGGTTTACGGCACGGAAAAGTTTTTTCCGTTTTGCGGTTTCATCCTCAAACAGAACTTCTTGCTCGGCGAATGAATTTAACTTACTTACGCCGATACCAATCAGCCGCACTGCAATACGCCGTGTGTGCGCTTTTTGCATTATATCCCATGCAGTATCAAAAACAACTCTATCGTCGTCTGTTGGTTTAATTGTTTTTGCACGCGTTAACGTTTGGAAATCGGAGTAACGCAGTTTAATATTTATTGTAGCTGCCTGCCAGCTGTTTTCGCGCAGTGTGTGGCATACTCTGCCGGTAAGTTCGAACAAAACATATTTCAATTTTTCTTTGCTCGTAACGTCTTCATCAAAAGTTGTTTCCTTCGAAATACTTTTTTGTCCGTGCGAAACAGTTAAATATTCTGTCCCTTCACCGTTAGCTTTACGCCATAAATCAACACCGTATTTGCCGTATGCAGCAGCAAAATAATCTGCCGGCAGTTTTGTAATATCACATATTTTGTAAATGCCCTTGCTGTTTAAATCGCGCAGCAAAACTTTACCTACGCCGGGTATTACTTCCACCGGCATGGGTGCAAGAAATTCTTTTGCCATGCCGGGAATTATGTATGTAATTCCTTTCGGTTTCATACAATCGGAACCAATTTTAGCTAGCGTTTTATTGCTGCCTATACCGATTGAACATGGCAGTCCTGTTTTCACTGCAATTTCTTTTTGAAGAAAAGATGCAAACGAAAAAAGCGAACCATAAATTTTTTCGCAGCCGGTAAAATCCATATAACACTCATCAATAGAAGCCTGCTCAATTAATGGAGCGTATTGATCTAAAATATTTTTTACTGAGTGAGAATAACGCACGTACTCTTTATGATGCCCGTGCAAATAAACTCCGTGCGGACAAAGTTTAAACGCCGCACGTATCGGCATTCCGGAATGCAGTCCATTCTGCCGGGCTTCGTAGGAACATGCTGCAACCACTCCCCTGCCTTGGGGGTTGCCACCGACAATAACAGGCTTCCCTTCCAACGAAAGATCGAGCAGCCGCTCAACCGAAACAAAAAACGCGTCAAGATCGAGATGAAATATTGTGGACATAAAATAGCATCAAATAAAAATTAGAAAGATATTTTTAGTGAATTTTGAAAAAACCCGCGTAACAATAAGTTACAAACAAAACTCGATGAAGCAGGTTATACATTCGCTCTCAGATGAATAACACCTGTCGGTTTAGTCTCACCATAAACTTTTATAAAATCACCAAAGCTTTTTTCTTCAACAACAACTTCTTCCTCAACCTCCATCATCCTTTTTTGCAATTTTTTCACGCTTGTTATAACTGGTTTTTCAAACATTGAATAGGGTTTCCCCCATATATAAGTCCAGAAATATTCTTCTTGTTTTTTAGAATCAGAACTTAGAGAAGTGATTATATCTGGGTTATAAAAAACCTCTGCGGTGGGTTGTAAAACTTTCATTTTTTCATGCCCCTGATAGCTAAGTCCAATTGGTTTCCATGCTGGAGTAGAGTGAAATAGTTTTGTTGCAAATAGACCGATTAAAACTATGTGTAGCTCTTTGAATTGTGAACTCTTCTTTTTAAATAAATCTTCAAATAATATTTCAGAACTTTGAGTAGAATAACGAAGTACCCAAAGGTAAGCCCAAATTGCTGTTTTCCAATTATTTAAATATTTATCATCTAATTTTGTTTCATTTAAAAATCCAATAATTTTTTCAGATATATCGTTAAGCTGAGAAAACTGATCTGGGATATATTCCTTAAGATATTGTTTCAATTTTTGAAATGATTCTATTTCTATACTATATAGAAGCAATTCAAGCACAATATTTAAAGATTTCTCCCCTTCCTTAATTCTATCAATTCCAGATAATAACTTGATACATAGATCATAGAAATCTTGAAAATGATTTTCTAAATCAAGCAAGCATCTTTCGTTAGATAACAAACTAAAGAATATTACACCAAAGTCTCGAGCCTCTTTATTATTAGTGGTAAAAACCAATTTAAACTTATTTTCGAATGATATTTTATCAGATTGTTTTTTAGACACTCGATCAAAAGAAGCAAGAAGTAATGATATATTAATCGCCGGAATTATTTTATTATCTCTAAGCTCTAAAGTATCAGATAAAAACGAAAGTAAATTTAACGAACCAGATAAATAACGAGGGAATGCTTCGTGATGATCCGAGTTATTTGGAAAAACAGTTTGATTTATTTTTCCCTGCTCTGGAATTTGAGAACTCTCTATACTAATGATGCTTTGAGTTTCTTTAACAATTGAATCTTCTTTAGGAATGAGTCCTAGCTCTTCTTGATCTTTATTGGGTTTTTGAACCGTTTTTTTTGAAAGTGCTTTTTTAACTCTGGTTTTCTTTTTTTCTTCTTTGTCAGCCATTGTTTACCTCATAAATCTATTTACTTCAGGAAACATTCTACAAAGTTGTTCAAAACTTTCAGTAGCTTTTTTAGTAATTGGGATTATATATTGAATATGAGAAAAGAAAATGGGACCTGAAAAGAGTTTGCCTAATTCATTATATCTATTATCTATCTTAATTACAGTATCTATATCAGATTTATGCAAATCCGATAACTCAGATACATCATTCATTTCTTTAAAAAAGAATCTCTGTTTATTCGCAAAATCCCAAATTTTTTGAATATTAGTACCTACAAGCATAAAAGCTCCTAAACATTTTGTATTTCGTAATAATTGTTATTTACTTCTCTTCTTATTTTGTCTAAAAAACCATTTTGTTCTCCAACAATAAAAACTGAAAGTGATTTGCGAGCTCTCGTAATAGCAGTAAATATAATTTGATTAAAATTGTTTGGATGCAATATCTGTAATTTATCATAATCCAAATTAAAAAGTATCGTATAATCAAATTCAAGACCCTTTGCAGAATGCATTGTTAGTAAAACAGGATGATTAGAATTAAAAATGTCAACTGCATCATTAACATCAATACCGTTGTATCCATTATTTATAAAATATTGCTTTGCAATTCTCATACTTCGACTATCCTGAACAAGAATACCAATTTTAGGAGTCTCATTAATAACTCTATCAACATAATATTTTGTTTGTCGTACTAAATATTCTTGTAAAGAATCTAAATTGCTGCTGACAAAAATAATCACTTTTTCATTTTCTCCTTCTAATTCAGCAAAAGAAAATGGTTCTTGATTCCGCTTATTATAAAATGGACTTGCTAAATTAGCAACTGATGGTTGATTCCTATAATTACCTTTAATATCAATTCGCTTGATTTTTCTGTTATGTTCTATCCAATATTTTCCAAGAATATTAGTAGTACAACTACCGTGTTTGTACAATTTTTGGGCGTCATCTGCGAAAAGAGTTAAATTCTTCGCTAAGTGTCCACAGAAATCTAGATGTCCATTATGAAAATCTTGTGATTCATCTATAATAATAAAATCTAAACTCCCTTTATATTGTTTTGCCCAATCACCGGCTCTTTGTGCGGCATCCTCGAATTTTTGAGAATCAGATAAAGCCATGTTAATTGAAATGTTACTTACACTTTTAACATATTCAAAAATTCCTCTTGGAACCAATTTAATCGTAGAGGATCCAACTTTTTCCCCTAAATAATTCTTAAGAATGTTTCCGTAAACTAAAACTCTCCCCTTCAATCCTTTTTTATTATTATCATCAAATCTATATGCTGCCAATATTGTTTTACCAGAACCAGCTGGACCAGAAACAATTAAATCTTCTGTTGATGGTTTACTAAGTACATTTATTTGCTCTGGTTTTAATTGAGTAATATCTGGAAGAAAATTTCTCTTCGATAGAGGTTTATTGCTAATACTTTCAATTTTAATTGCTTTAGCCATAGTTAAATCTTCTTGACTATTAAGCTATAATATTTGACTACTCTTCGTGCTAATAATCCATCGGTTTGTTCAAAAAGCAATTCTTCTAAATGTTGACACTTAGGTATACTTGGTCGTTTCTCACCCCGAGAAATATCTTGCACGATTTCTCCTCCACTTTGACTAAAATATTTTTTTAGATTTTTCAACAAATCACTTATAGTATTATAATTTAGGTCTAAGATAATTATCGAAGAATTTTTCTTCATATTATTCCAAATAATTTGGAAGTTATTTTTCATTATAGAAAACTTATCCTTCGGGCAATCATTAATGCAATTTTGAGCCACAACTAAATCCGCATTATGAATCTCTTTGGGAATTTTTAAATTATTACTCCATAAATTAAAAGTAAGAGAATCTATACCAACTTCACCTTTGAAGTAATCTTCTAATAAGGATTTAGTACAATATTCCCTTTCAGTAATCCAATATGGAAAAGCATCCAAAATACTACAGTTCAATATGCTGACATTATTTTTTGCTGAAATAGATTTGGACAAACCCAGCATTTCTGGTAAAGGACCTCCACCTATAAAACAAATATTTATTTCTGAAGTATTGGCTTCTATAAGTTTGTTAATATGTGATTTAGTTACATAGTAAATTGGTTCAATATAGAAAGGGAAATATGCTAACATATAAGCAGTCCTAGTAAATCTATCAGAATAATCAATATTCGCGAAAGCTCCTTTTAGCAATGATCTTAACTCTTTTACTTGAAGCTTAAGTCCTGCAAGAAAGTATTGAATATTTTTAGAATTATTAGAATTGCAAGCACGACATATTTCACCTGTTGTTGAATGATTTTGGTCAATTATTAAATCTAATTGACAACCATTAATCTCAGCTACTGTCTTTAATAGTTTGTAATACGGATCGTGCATAACTAAAATAGAACCATTTGTTTTCCTGTGAAATTTTGCTGCTGTTTAAATGCTTTAATGTTTTCTTCCATTTCTTCAGACATTTTATGAACTAAGAGTGATGAAAAATTCGGGTCGTGTTTTTTCCTGTTATTTACTGCTGAATTGTGTGAAATCGTAGCATAGCAATATTCACATCCCATAAGACAAGTATTGTTTATACCTATATCTCTGCTTATCATGCAACCACATGGCAATCTTTGTCCTTTATCCTTCTTATAATTTAAATCAATGTCAAATTCTTTTTTCAAAAGTTTATCATCAATGCACTTGCCATGCTCAATCCCTATATATGCAAAACTTTTTGCTTCTGCACAGCTTTCCACTTCAACGTTTTTTGTCTTTGCCAAAGTAACAATATGCTTAAGAAGTTTTTCAACTTCTGGTTTATCTACTTGCTCTTCAGTATAATTAGTTTGTAAAGCAGAAACCCTGCGTTGTGTTTTTTTATAGTTGTCAACAATGCTAATCACAATCCTTTTAGTGAAATCAGAAAGTTCATCAAAAAGCTTAGTGAAATTGGAAATATGAAAATCAACGGTAAGATCATCAGTAAAAAGAATTGGATCGTAACGCCAAATAACTTTTCCTTTTCCAAGTCTGTCCGACAATTTTCTAAAACCACTTACTGCCGTTTCTAAACTTGGGTTATTTTTTTCGTAAAGTTTGGGGTAATTATTAATGGTGAATTGGAAGTAGTATTTGTATCCTCTTTCATCAAGTGTTGAAAGGTTTTTAATCAATGGATGAGGATTACGTGTCCAGAATACAATAGCAGTAACGGCTTGAGGATGTAAATCAACTAACGAAATTTGCTTGCTATTAAAAGGATTGGGAACTGTGCAAAATCCTTCTGCGATTCTTTTAAAAAACCATTCTGAGTAAAACGCCGGTATATCTGTTCTTCTGCTCGCGGAGATTATCATTTCTTATCCATTACCTAAATTAAAAATAGCTTTATAAATTCTTAAAAACAAATTGTTATCAACTTCCCTTCCAGCGAAGGATCGAGCAGCCGCTCAACCGAAACAAAAAACGCGTCAAGATCGAGATGAAATATTGTGGACATGGTTATTTAAAAT
>Ga0210034_1001975_pt1 | contig 16571 bp, 16 predicted proteins | sample CryGeymeta201505_FD_185466 | JGI IMG/M metagenome (GOLD analysis project Ga0210034, IMG submission 185466) | Groundwater microbial communities from Crystal Geyser aquifers in Utah, USA - Crystal Geyser metaG 2015-05 (SPAdes) (version 2) | ecosystem: Environmental > Aquatic > Deep subsurface >... | reverse complement strand
CGCGATAACGCTTTAGAGTCGTTTCGTATTCGCTAAGCTCGTAGTCTTTTAAATTAATGAGTTTTGCTTTTTCTAAGAGTTCCATGAAAATCCTGTCGTTTAAAGGTTCAGGGATAGTTTGAAGTGATTCCATGTTGCGAAATAAATAAACCCACTTTTCAAAATGAGTGTGTATTTGTTCTACATGTTTCTTGAATTTAGGTAATTCCAAATAGACAAACGTAAGTTTTTCGTAAAAAAGTTCACCACTGTCAACGTTTAGTAATTTTACTTTATGATAAAACTTATCGGATTGAATATCGGTTCTATCCATAATAAAATCAAGTAGCGAAATGATATAGAGTGGTTTGAGTTCATAGTTCCATTCGGAGCCTTTTCTTCCTTGTTTTTGAATCAGAAAAGAACTGTAACAAACGGTTCGGTCTTTAAAGTGAACTTGCTGTGCTCGTTGAATTTCAACAACGAATTGTTCGCCGTGTTCATTAATGCAATACAGATCAAAAACGGCCACTCGATCGTCTTTTGTTATTCCTAACTGTTCGGTATTCATAATCGTAATATCGGTAATCACCTGATGATTTTCTTTCAGCATGGTGTTTAGAAAATCAATAAGAATATTTTTACTTGATGGTTCACCGAACAGCTTTTTAAAAGCAAAATCGGTGAGAGGGTTCATATAGATTGACATAGGTTTCTCGTGTTAATTCATGTTTTTTTAAGAGAGACGCTTGAAACCCGAAAATCTTCCCAAGAATTAAAAAAAGTTTAATTCTGCTTTAGCAATTAATAGCAACATAGCGACAGCGTCCACGCTGGTGCTTAAAAAAAAAGTAAGCGTCTTCGCTTACATCCATAAAAAAGAACGAATGTAGTATTAAGACGAACTAGGTTGCTTTGCACAATCCATTTTGTAAAGTGGATGTCAGCGAGGACGCTGACGTTAAATTTTGAAGCACCTGCGAGGACGCAGGCGCTATGAAGGGTAAAAAAAGAACGAATGTAGTATTAAGACGAACTAGGTTGCTATGCTGAGTCCATCTTGTAAAACGGATGTCAGCGAGGACGCTGACGTTAGATTTTTGAATCACCTTCGTGGACGCAGGCGATATGAATTGGGGTTTCACTACAGTGAAGATTCTTTAAAATGGGGAGAAGTGTACGAACCTTTAAAGATGAATCTTTTTTCAAACAAGTAAAACTTCATCATGGTCTTACTTTCGAAGTGAAAAAATTCAGAATAAAATAACAGATGAAGCTTTATCTGAAACACAAGACCGTATCAATCTTAAATCAGTAGATTCAACAAGTCAATTATTTGAAGACTTAGATATTTAATAAAGCCCATAACTCGGACAATACGTTTTGATAAAGACGTTCAGAAAATGAAGAAAAGGGGAAAGTCCTTTAATTTTTTCAAGGAGGTAATTACAACATTAGCATCTGATGAAACTTTAGCCACAAAATTTAGAGATCACAGATTGATTGGGAATTATGCAGGGACAAGAGAACGTCATATTGAGCCAGATTGGTGACTAATTTATACTAATAATCCTAGTGAATGAATGTTAATCAGAACAGGCACGCATTCTGATTTGTTTGGCTAATAGAATTATAGCAATTAGCCTAATCTACAATAGGTTTAGTATTTAAACGAAGGTTATTTATTCTCTACACCTTACTAACTTCATCCCAAGCGATTCCTAAAACGAAGGGTAAATTCAATCTTTTTGATACCGTTTGAACGTCTTCAAAACCTTCTAAAATAGGGTCAGTTGTAAAATCTTCTCTACTCATTCCTTTTGAAACGGCGGTTTTTGCTTTTTCTAAAACCGCGCTTAGATAATCACGGAATCGATAAACGGATTCATAATTTCCATGATTAGGTAAAATACCGCCTGCATGTCCGAACACATAAATGGTTTCTTTTGGAAGTGTATCGACTGTTTTATTTAAATACACTATCCAATTTTCAATGGAAGCACCTGCTTTGCGGTCGATGTTTGGATGGGCTTTGTTGAACACTAAATCTCCAGTATGAGCTATTCCTGATTTTTCAAAATAAATTACTGCATCTCCGCCGGTATGAGCAGTACCAAAATGATACGCATGAATTGTATCATCGCCAATTTCTTGTTTCCAAGTTGCATCAAATGTCGTTGTAGGGATTAATCCGGGTTCTTTATTTGCTTCCTTTGCTAGTTGTGTTAACAATTCAGGAACTCGTTTATGGGCTACTATTTTGTTAGAGAAAGCACCTAAAATTTTATTTCCTCTTGTATGATCGCCATGATGATGCGTGTTAATCAAGTAATCAAATTTTCTGGTTTCGGATAAGTTAAAACGTGGAATGAACGATTCTACATTTTGAGGAAATTGGCTATCAACCACAACTAAAGCTTGTTTTGAATGATAAATGAGAATGGTCCCGCCAGATTTATTGTAAGTATAAGTGTTGCCTTTCAGTTTTACAAAAGGGTTTTCTTCCGCTTATAAAATGTTTCCTGTTAAAAGTACACCAAGTGCGCCAAACGCGGATGTTTTAATAAAATCTTTACGAGAAATTGCCATAAATCAAAGTGAATTTATTTGAACGTTTAAATTAACTTACAAAAAATAAGCAGCACTCATTTTTAATCTTTGTGAATTGCTTGAGCTGAAGTTTTATAAAAAGTAAATTTTGCTCATAAGAACAGAAAAGTACTTATTAGCAAAATTATTGGCGTTTCTAGAAATATGAAAGTGTTTAAGCTCCAAAGCAACTTATGACTCAACTTTCGGACTTCGTTTCTATAAAAAAGGCAGTGGTTTTCGCAAAGAAACGGTCATCCCGTGCCCTGAAACGATTCGAAGAACCAGGAAGTGCTATCTCTGTCCAATATCATTTGACGCAACAATCACTTTTTCTTTGAATAGATTGGTTCTTAGGCTGAGATGCTGGGTCGTAGCCCAGCATGACCATATAACATCTCTATGAATTTAGCTCATTATGATGTGAATAAACTCTTGTTTTCATTAATTATGCTACATAAAACCGTTAACAAAATAATTCACTTTACAAAATGTCAAAGTCCGAAAGTTGAGTTATTAGAGCTGACCCATTTTTTTTCAATTTTTTGATTCGAACTTTTTCTGAAAAAGAGTAAAATCGCTGGTTAATTGTGTTAAATATGTATAAACAGTTAAATGCTTAGCTTAAAAAGATATCTTGAGTGTGCAAGTTGCTTATGAAGTAGGAAATGAAATCAAAGATTAATTGAATGTTTAGAGATAAGAAGTGAATTTTTATTGAATCGAATTGTACACAATGAGCAAACTCTGTTTATTTTTCTTAGATAGTTAAATACTCGAGTTTTATTAGAGAAGTTTTTACATGAATTTGAATAAATTTACCTATAAAAATAGTGTCATCTATTTTGTTGTGTTTTTATTGGTCGCGCTTTTTGCCTTTTGGCCACGATATTTCGGAAAACTATTTATTGCGATGGATGCTGAGACTCATTTTCATGGAATTATCATGACCTTATGGTGTGTTATGCTCATTGCTCAGGGTTATTTAATCAGAATTAAAAAATATCCGATTCACAAGATCATTGGTAAACTTTCGTACGGTTTAGCGCCTTTAATTGTGATTTCTGGAGTTATTATTGCTCAGTTTTCCCTTTAAAAAATGCAAGTTCATAATGGTTCGTATTACAGTTCCATTGCGCTCATGTTTAATTCGCTGCTTGCATTTTCGGTTTTATATAGTTTGGCAATTTATCATCTAAAAAGTCCCTTATTGCATGCACGATATATGCTTAGTACTTTATTTCCCATGTTCACACCATTAACCGATCGCATTATTTATAATCATTTCAGACCAATTGTAGCTTGGGTTCCAACTATTGAAGGTCGCCCAATGGTTTGGTTGTATGGTTTTGGTTTGGCGAATTTAATTCTTGTTGGTTTAATTATTTGGGATTGGAAAACAAAAAAGCACAGAAATGCATTTATCACTGTTTTAGGAATTATGGTTTTTTACCATATTTCGGTAATCAGTTTTCATCATTTTGTTTTTTGGCGAACGATTGGCGACTGGATTATGAGTTTACCGATTTCATAATCTCATAAGTTTGGGATAAGGATTATTAGTGAAATATGATAATTTATATGAAATTTGCATGGATGGTTCTCCCTCCTCCCATGAATAATCTTTAAGTCATAAATTCCTGTTTCGGAGGTAGTTAGAGGGTGTTCAGTCAAAAAAGTATTTATTATTTGACCACCCTTTTAGTTTCCCTCCGATTCAAAACCATAGTTTAAAACAAAATCATTTCGGAGGGAAAAAGCAAGAACATTGTCCGAAATTATAAACAGCTCTTATCCCGAACTCAGTAAAGAAAAGAAATTTTTGATTCAAAATAAGGTTAAACAAAAATGACATATCAATTTAGAAAAGCTACACTCGCTGAAATCCCGCAAATTTGGGAGATTTTACAACAAGCAATTGCCCGAAGAAAAGCTGATGGAAATAATCAGTGGCAAGATGGTTATCCCAATCCCGATGTGATAAAAAGAGATATTGATAGAGAAATCGGTTTTGTGTTAACAGCAGATGACCTAATTATCGGTTACAGTGCTGTTCTCCAAAATGATGAGCCCGCTTATGCAGAATTAGAAGGGAATTGGCTTACAAATGGCGAATTTGTTGTTGTTCACCGGGTAGCGATTGCGGATTCGCATATTGGAAAAGGATTATCCAAGAAGATTTTGCGCTTTGTGGAAGAATTCGCCATTCAGAATAATATTTTCAGCATAAAAATCGATACTAATTTTGACAATGTTCCGATGTTGAAGATTGTGGATCAGCTGGGTTACAAGTATTGTGGAGAAGTATATTTCCGGGGAAGTGCACGAAGGGCTTTTGAGAAAGTACTGGGCGTTTGATTGGTGGTTTTCAAGATTGGGCTGAATTTTGGAATCAAATTGCCATTTAGTCTCAATTAATTCTCACTAATTATGGATAAAATTTACTTTTAATTAGTAAACGAGAGTAATTTTTCATTAAATTTACTCTCGTATGTTCGATGAGAGTAAATATTACCTTTGAAAATGCCCAATTTTAAAAAAGAAATTCCATTCAATGATTTGCCTTTGCTTCCTCCAAAAGTGGAAATTGAGACAAAAAAAGTGCTGCTAAAAACAATTTCAGCGAGTAGGGCATTGGCTCAATTAAATGGAGCTATGGTTAATCTTCCCAATCCAAGATTATTTCTAGACACAATTCATTTACAAGAGGCAAAAGCGAGTTCTGAAATTGAGAATATCATAACAACAAATGATGATTTATATAAATCTATTGTCGCAGAAAAAAAGTTTAATAATCAAGCAACAAAAGAGGTTCTAAGTTATAAAGAAGCTCTTTGGTTAGGATTGGAAAGGCTAGAATCTAGACCATTCATTACAACAAACTTGTGCATTGAAATCGTGCAATGCATAAAACAAAATATGGCTGGAATTCGAGTTTTTGAAGGGACTGCATTAGCCAATTCAAAAGGAGAAATTATTTACACACCACCATCTGGAGAGCAAATAATTCGTGAGAAGTTAGCCAATCTTGAACAATTCATAAATCAAGATACTTCATTAGACCCCCTAATTAAAATGGCATTGATGCATTATCAGTTTGAAGCTATTCACCCATTTGCAGATGGCAACGGTAGAACAGGAAGAATTTTATTGCTCCTCTATTTAAAAATGGAAGGTTTGTTAGCAATTCCCGCCATTTATTTAAGTGAATATATTATCAATAATAAAACCGATTATTATCTGAAACTTAGGAATGTGACAGAAAATGAAGATTGGGAAGACTATATTCTTTATATGCTAGATATGATTGAATTAACATCAAAGAATGGATTAATCCGATTAGAAAAAGTGATGGCTCTTATGGAAAGAATGGCAGAAGAAATTAAAACTGAACTCCCGAAAGTCTATTCAAAAGACTTAATTGAGCTGCTATTTAAACTTCCGTATACAAAAAGACAATTTCTAATTGATAGTGGTTTAGGAACATTAAAAACAGTGGGGAATTATTTAATTGCTTTGGAAGAAAAAGGATTTATACGTTCGGTCAAAGTAGGAAAAGAAAAATTATATCTAAATCACCAATTGATGGAGATTTTAGAAAACGATTGATTTACAAAATGAGTTCAAAAAAAAGAGATAGATTAAAACAAAATGAATAAGCAAAAAATTTCCCTATTCTGGTTCAGAAGAGATTTGCGTCTTGATGATAATCACGGATTATTTATGGCGCTAAAAAGTGGCTTTCCAGTCGTTCCGATTTTTATTTTTGATACAGATATTATTTCAAAACTCCCTGATAACGACCCAAGAATTTCCTTTATTTATGATTCTTTATCAGGTGTACATGATTCCTTGCAAGTATTTTCGAGTAGTTTGTATTGCAAAAAAGGGAAACCGATTGAAATTTGGAAAGAACTTTTAAATGAGTTTGATATTCAAGCAGTTTACACTAATGAAGATTACGAACCGTATGCCATTCAAAGAGATACAGAGGTTCAATTGATTTTAGCTGAACACGGAATTGCATTTTATTTGCACAAAGATCAAGTGATTTTTGAAAAGAATGAGGTCTTGAGTAATACTAATACGCCTTACACCGTTTTCACTCCCTATAAAAATAAATGGTTAGAAACGCTAAAATCAAATCCTTTTCCAGATTTTACGGTTGATGGAACGCCGAATTATGCAAAAGTTCAATTTTCATTCCCAAGTTTGGCCGAAATTGGTTTTAAGCGTTCTGAAATTCGTGTAAAAAACTATTCTATTGACTCGTTAGATAATTATGAGGAAACTAGAAATTTTCCGGCTATGAATCAGACGAGTAATCTTGCGCCACATTTGCGTTTTGGAACCGTCAGTATTCGCAAAATCGTTCAAGCAACCGACTCGAATCCGATATTTCTAAGCGAACTAGTTTGGCGCGAATTTTTTATGCAGATTTTATATCATTTTCCGCATGTGGTAAATTCCAATTTCAGAAGTAAATACGATTTGATTGAATGGAGAAACAACGAAGCAGATTTTGAAAAGTGGAAAACGGGACAAACTGGGTATCCCATGGTTGATGCCGGAATGCGAGAATTGAATACAACAGGATATCTGCACAACCGAGTACGAATGATCGTAGCTGGATTTTTATGTAAACATTTGTTGATTGATTGGCGCTGGGGTGAACGTTATTTCGCCGAAAAGTTGCTCGATTATGAGCTCTCTTCCAACAATGGAAACTGGCAATGGTCGGCGGGTACTGGGTGTGATGCGGCGCCATATTTCAGAGTTTTTAACCCATCTGAGCAGATTAAAAAGTTCGATTCCAAAATGCAATACATAAGAAAATGGGTTCCTGAAGTAGATTCAGCGCGATATCCGAAACCGATGGTTGAGCATAAAATGGCTCGCGAACGTGCAATTGAGACGTATAAAATTGGTATTGAACGAAGTGCGAGTCTTTAAGAATGTGTGCTCAGGAATTTATAAATCATTATTTGCCTAAGTTTGGGATAAGAAATAAATCTGAAAAACACAGGGGTGTTTTATTCTGGTTGCTTGAAAAAAATCAGGTAAGAATTCTTATCCAAAACCCAGCTTGGATGATCGCTTTGAAAGTTTATTTCATTTCATCTAGTTTTTGTAAAAAGCTAGCCCGATATGTTGAACCAATCGGAATTTGCTTTCCTTGAATGCTAACTTGGTGTCGTTCAATCTCATCAATTACATTCATATTTACGATAAATGATTTATGAACTCGTAGAAAATTATCGGGTAAAAGGCTTTCAACTTCCGACATTTTAATTAAACTCATCAATTTTTTCTTATTTACCCAAAAGCTTACATAATTACCCATTCCCTCAATATAGCTTAAGTCTGAAAGGGAGATACGGTGCGTTGTGGTTCCACTTTTAACAAATATCGAATCTTCAGAAGATGAATTTTTTTGGCTTAACCTTGGTTTCTCAAGCTGTTGATTTTTCAGTTGATGTAATTCTAAGGCTTTTGTACATGCTGTTAAAAAACGAGGAAATTCAATCGGTTTCAACAAATAATCGGTTACTTGTAACTCATAACCTTGTAAAGCATATTCAGAATAAGCTGTTGTAAAAATGACCAATGGAGGATTCCGTAAGCTTTTTAAAAACTGTATTCCTGTTAAATCGGGCATGTTGATATCTAGAAAAAGTAAATCAACTGAATTCGATTGCAAATAGGTAAGTCCTTCAATTGCATTTCTAAAAGTTGCTACAGATTCCAAAAATGGCACTTTTTGGATGTATTCGGTCTATAACTCAAGAGCCATTGGTTCGTCGTCAATCGCAATACATTTCATCATAATCCTATCCGTTTTGTAGTTCTAAAATAGCCTTGTACGATTCATCTGTAGTTTGAATATCCAATAGATGTTTATCAGGATATAAAAGGCGTAATCGCTTATTTAAATTTTGTAAGCCAATTCCTCCAAAAGTATCGTTTTTAATATGTTTGTGAATCGTATTCGAAACGGTAAACCGAAACAAGTTAGACTCATGTTGAATTGATATATCGATAACGGATTTCTTTTGCAAGCTAATGCCAAATTTGAAGGCGTTTTCGATAAGTGGAAGCAATATAAATGGAGCTATTGGATAGCTTGAGTCTTTATTTCCCCAGTCTAGAATGATGTGAACATCGTCTGTAGCTGAAAAACGAAGTTTTTGGAGTTCGATGTAGTTCTCTAAGTATTCAATTTCACGAGAAATCGGTACAAAATTCGTGTTAGTTTCATATAACATATAACGCATCAGTTTTGCCAATTTGGCAATTTGACTCGAAGTTTCTAGGTCGCCATTTCGGCGAGATAAAGCAAATAAATTATTTAGCGTATTGAATAAAAAATGGGGGTTAATTTGATTTTTCAAGAAAGCTAATTCAGAAGCTAATCTCTCTTCTTTTAAAGCCATTTGATGTTTTTGGTTCTTTAGCCAAATTTTTGAAAATCCATACCCCATAGAAATCAAGAAAAAGACAAAATTAAACGACCAAACCAGGAAAATCAGATTAAAGAACGTATTTTCGATTTGTTCTGCTGAGTTAAAAAAGCCAAACTGTGGTTGTGAATAATGCAAATAAGCTAAATCGACAACTGATTCCAGAGAAGAAAAGAGTACAAAAAAGGCAAGTGCAGAATAGATATACTTTTTCAGATTCACTTCTACTAGGCGTGGAAGTAAATAAGTAGCATTTCCGTAGAAAATGATCATGTTTATTAAAGTCCCCCACAGAGTCCCAATTAACATGGTTCCATCTTGAGTTCTAAATAAACCTAAACTTAGATTCAAGCTTGGCCAATTGATAAACAATAAGCCAGCTACCCAAATTAGAATTTGTAAACTGATTAAAAGTCTTTTCATGTATCGAAAATAGAGAATTATGTCTTAATGCAATACTAGACTCAATAAAAACAACTCTATTCTTGATGAACACATCGATTTAATGGGTAAACTACAATTGCATCAAAAAAAAGATAGTTTGTCAGGAATATCACGGTATTGGTTGATTACTTTTTAAAGTGTTTTACTAATGTAGGATATTTGCTTGAGCTCAAAAAAATCAACACAACACATATCTCAATAGTACATTTATGAAATCAATAAAAACAATTAATTACACATTCTTATCATTGCAAGTCTTTTTTGTTTTGATTGCATGTTTATCCTTAGTCTCAACTGGATTTGCACAGCAAAACCCTTCAACAAAAATCACGAAAATTGATTCTTTTGTAAACGATTTATATTCCTATAACAAAATGATGGGTTCCATAGCCATTATGGAAAATGGCAAACTAGTCTATCAGAAATCAGTCGGTTTTGCAGATGTAGAAACCAAGAAAAAAATTACAAATGAAACTCGTTTTAGAGTCGGTTCCATCACAAAAATGTTTACATCAACAATGATTTTCCAATTAATTGATGAAGGTAAATTGGAGCTAAGTACTCCTTTATCGAAATTCTTCGCAAGTGTAAAAAATGCTAAAGAGATTACACTAGCACAATTATTAGCTCACACAAGTGGCATCGCAAGTTTTACGAGTGAGGAAGACTATGAATCGTATATGTACACTGGTAAAACAGATAAGGAAATCTTATCAATTATTGAAAATTTACCTTCCAAATTCACACCTGGTGAACGCTCAAGTTATTCCAATTCAAATTATTGGTTATTAGGACATATTATAGAATTGGTAACCAAAGATTCTTACTCGAATCAATTAATACAGCGAATCACCAAAAAAATTGGATTAAAGAATACTTATTACGGGTCAACAATTTCATCTCAATCTCAAGAAGCGAATTCCTATACATTAGGAGAAGACTCAAAACCGAATCAAGCAAACTGGATTCAATCGAAAGAAACACAGATGGGAATACCACATGGAGCTGGTGCTATTGTTTCAAATCCAAAAGATTTACTGACTTTTATCACTGCTTTATTTGAGAATAAATTGGTTTCTGAAAACTCATTAAAAGAGATGATGACGCTCGATGGTGATTTTGCACGAGGTTTATTTGTATTCCCATTTTATGGAGAAAAGACCTATGGACACGAAGGCGCGATTGATGAATTTGTTAATAATTTGGCTTATTTGCCTGCATCAAAAACGGCTGTAGTTATGATGACCAATGGTTTAGGCGACTACTCATTCAATTCCATTTTAGTGGGTGTTTTAAGTATGTGGTTCGATAAACCATTTGATATGCCAAATCTAAAAGAGCAACCTATTCGTTTAAATGAAGAAGAAGTAAAGCAATATACGGGACTATTTAGCAATCCAAATCTACCATTTAAACTACAGTTAGAAGCTGATGGCGCAAAATTAGTGGCAACGGCAACAGGGCAACAACCAATTGTTTTAGTTCCCTATTCAAAAACAAATTTTCAATTTAAACCCGCTGGTATTGTTATTGAATTTCCTGAGCAATCTTTTAGTACGTTTACTTTAAAGCAAGGTGGTGGAGTATTCGAGTTTGTAAAGGAATAAATGGAATTAATGCTCAATTCCATCTTTAAAACCCCCTTTTTTGTATGATTATTATCCACTGTTTTACAGAAATGAAAATTCTACAAAGTGATCGATCTCGAAATGGAGCATAACTTTCTGAAAAACTCGATTATTTATATGTTGTGTAATAGAAAATGTCTAAATGAGCTTGCAAGGAATTGTAGGCTCAATTTTTGATAGGTGTTGCAATGCTTACTCTTAACTTATTTGAGTATTAGAGAATAATATACTTGAGATGGATTCAGTAAACATAGATACCTCAAGCGTATACCGAATTTGTTTGATAGTTAAATTTGGAAGCACTTTAAGTTGATAAAAATTAAACTATTTAGAATTCTTTTCTGCGAATCAAATTAAAAATGAATATCTTGAAAATCTTGTCTGTTCACTTTTACTAAGCTTTTCGAATTCTCGGTGTGTTTTCCATGTCATTCTTGGATTACTTATTATTCACAAAAGTTAGGTCACTTTTTTAACTGATTTGGATTATAACTTTCAGTATCAAACTTTGAAATGATGATTCTAGTCGTACTTCGAAAGAATTGTTTTTTATTCATAGTTAGTGTCGTACTTAAGTTGACTTATCAAAATACTTGATAAGGGAAAAGTGGTAGACAAGGAAACAATTAGAACCCATTTTTAAATCTGTTCACTAAAGTTTAACATGAGCAAAAAACAATTCGTAGTAATCAGCCTTGGTTTAGCAATATTCTTGGTAACACCATTTTTAAAAGCCCAAACCAAACTTGAAAAAGATGGATATGAATGGAAGTTATTAGTTGATGACAAACCATTTGAAATTAAAGGAGTTACGTTTGGTTATGATAAAGATCCTGCTCAGTTTGAATCCTATTTTCGCGAATTAAAATCATTAGGGGTAAATACCATTCGATTATGGGCATCAAATGAGAATACGCCAAAACTCTTAGATGCAGCACAGGCACATGGAATTAAAGTAATGCTTGGAATTTGGATGCGCCATGGCCGGCCAGGAATGGAAGATGATGATCGTTTTGATTATTTGGGTGAAACCGAAGGGAAAGAGGCGATGTATCAAAATGCAATAAATAAAGTTGAACAGTACAAAAATCATCCAGCGATGTTGAGTTGGGGAGTTGGAAATGAAGTTTATTTAAATATCGAGACAGACGAAGAAAAAGTAGTTTATTCTCAATTATTAGAACGCATTTGTAGCCAAATAAAAAAGAATGATCCAAATCACCCAATTATTTCAGTTGATGCGTGGACATTTGGGCTCGATTGGTGGCAAGAATATGTTCCATCTATAGATATACTTGGTATTAATAGTTATGGCGGAGCTGCAAAATATATTGCTGAAGAAATTGGGCAAAGAGGAATTGACAAGCCTTATATCCTAACAGAATTTGGAATAACAGGCGAATGGGATATTAAAGCCATGAAAAATGGTGTTGTTTTTGAGCCTAGCGATCAAAATAAATTTGATGTAATTGTACAAGGTTATCAGGATTGGATTAAAAACGAGGTAAAATGTTTAGGCGTTTATGTGTTTCATTATGCTGATGGAAATGAGTTTTTAGCGCCTTGGTTATTGACTCATGTAAACGGTTTGAAACGGCCGCAATATTGGGCCATTCGTGAAGCTTTTACTGGGCAAAAACCTAACAATTATGTTCCCAAAATAAATCGATTTAGCTTGCCCGATTCCGAAATAACAAGTGGAACTTGGGTTCCTGTAAAACTTGACGTTTCAGACCAAGAAAACGAAAAATTAGAAGTGAGTTTCTATTATAATCAGCGGACAGGAACTCGTAGAAGAAGAAATCAGATTAACAAATTAGCAATTCGAGGAAATCTTGAATCGGGATTTGAAATTCAATTACCGAAAGAACATGGTGGGATTAAAATCTATGTTTATGTGAAGGATTCCTTTGATAATTTGGGAATTGAATCAACTTCTATTTTGGTTTATGATGAAGAAGCTAAGCAGAAAAAATATCTAGTTCCCAAAGTAGAATTGCCCTTTTATGTGTATAAAGATGGAGAAGTAAATCCTTATTTTGCATCAGGTTACATGGGAAATTATGAGAAAATTACTGTTGATTTGGAAAATAAAGAAGATGTAAAAGTTGGGAAATCTTCCATGAAAATTGCTTACAAAGCGTTTGATAATTGGTACGGTTTAGCCTTTGTTGATCCTGCCAATGATTGGGGAGATATTGCTGGAGGTTACGATATAAGTGGAGCAAAAACATTTAGTTTTTGGGCAAAAGCAAGCAAGAAAAACGTAGAAGTAAAAATCGGTTTTGGAATGATAACCGATGATAAACCTTTTCCGGACACAGCCATAAAAACGATTGATGTAAAATTAAAAACAAGCTGGAAAAAGTATGAAATTAAACTGAAAGATCTCGATTTGAGTTGTATTCGTTCGGGTTTGGTCTTGTATTCGAGTAGTATTGGTTTGCCGCAGGATATTTTTATTGATGATGTGGTTTTTGAGTAGAGTTCGAACTCTATTTAGGACTTACTGTCCTTATTTTATAAGTAACTCGAATTTGGGATAAGAAATTAAAATAAAAAAAGGGCAAAAAAAATCGTCATTCTGGGCTTGACCCAGAATCTCTGCCTAATTTGGGCTTAAATTCGAGATTACACTTCGAAGCCAAATGATGTTCTTCCTTGTTCATTCTGGATTTTGACTAAAATTATAGTAATAATTCTTAACCCGAACTCAGTTAAGAACAGAGAATGATGAAAATGAAATTATTTTGAATAAGTAAAAAAAGCGTATATTGTACGGTATTATTACGTAAAAATTGCAAAGACAAATTAGAAATGGAATCACAAATTAGTAAAGATGAACGAATTGAACTTCGGGTTTCTTCAGCTGATAAAAGGATTTTCCAAAGAGCACAAAAGCTAAGTGGTGACAAATCTTTTAGTAGTTTTATTGTAAGGATTGTTAAAAAACAAGCAGAAGAAATTCTAGAGAAGAATGATAGAATTCTTATTTCAGAAAAAGATCGAGAGGTGTTTTTCGACGCAGTTTTTGGGGATAAAAAGCCAAACAAACAGTTAAGTGAAGCTGCTGAACGATTCAAATCCCAAAATGCTGTATTGTGATTATTCATTTACTTGATAAATCCCATAACAGAAAGAATTTTAGCTGCGAAGAACCGTCTTTAACGGGTTACATTCAAAAACAGGTGAGCCAAGATATTAGAAAAAGGATGGCCATTTGTTTTGTTGCTCTTAACGAAAGTCGAGATGTGATTGGTTATTACACACTATCAAGCGAAAGTCTTGGTAGAGACTTAATTCCAGAAAAGTATATGAACCAAGTTCCTAAGAATTACAATGCACCCGTAATCTTATTCGGTAGACTTGCAAGGGACATCAAAGCAAAAGGAACAGGACTTGGCGAGTTTCTTCTCTTAGATGCATTATTCAGAAGTTATAAACTATCAAACCAAAGTATTGGTGCAATGGCAGTAGTTGTTGATCCAATTAATGAATTAGCAGTAAAATTTTACGAGAAATACGGTTTTGAGCAACTGCCAGATAGTGAAAAGATGCTTCTTCCAATGAAAGTAATTGAACAATTAATGTAGATTGAATTTGTAAATTTTGGGCAATTAAACCACTTTTATGATCATACTTGACAAACCTTACGTCTCCAATTATTTAGTAAAAACTATTCTTTCTGAGAAGCTTCTCGTTTTACGAAATTCATTTACTGAATCCTTGCCTGAACTTGCAACTCAATTAATTAGCGATTCAGCATTTGTGGAAAGAATTAAGACGGGTTCAACTATGCGTTTTATTCAACTACAGAAAATGCGATTGGTTGGATTGCAGAGCATTTGGCTTTTTTAGATTTACCGCAACAAATTGATGTATTTAAGGATAAGGTTAAGTTTCGTGAACTCATTCAGACTATTTATCCAGATTTCTTTTATCAAAAAGTGAAGATTGACGAGCTTGATGATTTGGATATTTCATCGTTTCCATTGCCGTTTATCATCAAACCCACTGTTGGTTTTTTTAGCATGGGTGTCTATCGTGTTGATTCGATGTCGGACTGGAAACGCAAGAAAGTGAAGCTACTTAAGGAGACTAAGGAAGCCGGAACACTATATCCAAAAGAAGTATTTAACGGGACTTCGTTTATTATTGAGGAATTTATTGAAGGCGATGAATACGCTTTTGATGCTTATTTTGATGAATTTGGAAATCCAGTTGTTTTGAATGCCTATAAACACTTTTTTGCGGATGAAGATGATGTGAGCGATCGAGTTTATTTCACATCAAAACAAATTTTAGCTGAAAAAATTCCCGTATTCACCGATTTTCTGCAAAAAATTGGAAATCTGATTTCAATAAAAAATTTCCCTATTCATGTGGAAGTGCGCATTTCAGAAGATCAAAAGCTCATCCCGATAGAAGCCAATCCATTTCGTTTTGGCGGTTGGTGCACCACTGTAGATATGACTCAACATACTTTAGATTTTAATCCCTATGAATATTATTTGAAATCCATCAAGCCAGATTGGAATCAGATTTTCTTGAAAATGAATGACTCTTTTTACAGCATTGTGGTCTTAAATAATTCAACAGGTGTAGATGGGAAGCATATAGAATCGTTTGATTATGAAAGCTTGAATCAACATTTTACACGAATTCTTGAATTGCGAAAAGTGGATTATAAAGCTTATCCGGTGTTTGGTTTTTTGTTTACTGAAACGCCGAGTGATTCCTTTGCTGAATTAGAAGCTATTGCGAAATCGAGTCTTAGGGAGTTTATCAGCATATAGATATTACTTCATTTTTTTCTTTTTGGGTTTTGGCTCAGGCAACGCTTTTAATGTTATCCGCGCTAATTCATTCAACCAATCTTTATCTTCCAGTCTATCCGTGATCAAAAAACTATTTTTAGCGCCAGGATAAGGTGGAGCTTCGTTTGACGTTCCGATAAAATATCGACCTTCTTCGGTCGGTTTAATAAAAAGCTGATTATCACAGAGGAGTGCAAATAGCTTACCGTCTGAATAGACTCCAAATTCTCCAAACATATATTTCGCTGTAACTTCTCCAGTATTTTCAAATTGGGCGGTTACGTATTGCATAAAATCGTTACTTGTTGCCATTTATTGATAAGTATTAAGTGATTTATAAAAATACTGAGTTCGGTATAAAAAAGATTTATAATAACGGGTATATACTAATTTCGTCATTTTATCTTGAAGTATTTCGGGAAGAATCTTCGCCTGATAAACCATGAACTTAACCCAACTTGAAAATAGGGTTGCTCACATCAGCTTATAAGTTGATGCAAGATAAATAAGCCATTTTGATAGAAAAGATAATCACCATTTTAATCGAAGTTATACCGTTAATAGTCAAGTTTTTTTTGAAACATTTTTCTATGTTTCAACTAGTAAAGGTGCACTTTCCAGATCCCGCACATGACCGTCACGTACGGCTTGGG
>Ga0210034_1001973_pt1 | contig 16578 bp, 13 predicted proteins | sample CryGeymeta201505_FD_185466 | JGI IMG/M metagenome (GOLD analysis project Ga0210034, IMG submission 185466) | Groundwater microbial communities from Crystal Geyser aquifers in Utah, USA - Crystal Geyser metaG 2015-05 (SPAdes) (version 2) | ecosystem: Environmental > Aquatic > Deep subsurface >... | reverse complement strand
CGGCGCTTGTCCAGTGGCATTGGCTTTTTTGGGACAGACGATACCGCTCGCGAGTTCAGGCTGATTTAGCCTCCGACTCAACTCTCGCAGCTACGATAACTCCCGTACAGTCTATGGCGGTTATTCGGTTAATGCTTACACTAAATTATAAATTTCAGCCGACCGAAAATTTATTCATAACGCCTTATGCTGGCGGTGGTATTTTATTTTACACCCGGAGTTTGTTTATCAATGAGTACTGGCAAAAATATTTCGGACAGGTGGATTACACATTCGGATACAGTTTCCGCAATTTTGCAAACGATAAAAAAGGAAATCCCGTTGCAATAAACGGCGGTGTTGATATAACTTATAAATTAAGCGACATTTTTAGAATCCAAACAAAATTTAATTACCTGCATGTAATTAAAACAGAAGGTTCGATGGGCTATGATGATTTCCCATATCACAGCGCATTAAATTTTAATCTTGGTATAACATTCATGTATTGATTATGAAGATATTAAAATATTTTTCAATTTTAACAATAGTAGTTATTCTTTCTAATTTTAAAACTAATGCGCAGAACGATTTTGTATTCGGAGCGAACGGCTCATACTTTATTCCATTCGGTTCGCTTGCCGAAAGATTAGAACCAACCATCGGCGGCTCATTTTATTTTGGAATGGAAACAAGTGAAAACTGGACGTGGATTGGGCGTGTAGAATATTTTAAGTTCAACAAAGAAAACAAGGAGAAGTTATTTCTAAAAAGAAAATTGACCGTAAACGGCATTGAGAGTGATTATGAAATACCGCTGCCCGATTTAAAAATTTCACTCGAAATAGCAGGCATATCAGCCGCTGCCGAATATAAAGTTATTGAGACAAATTTTATGAATGTTAAAGCTACATTCGGGTTTGGTTTATACAAATGGTTTAGCAAGCGAAGCGCTTATTACGATTCCTTATATATCGATACGACTGGAACCGGTGATTTTAAACTTGCCGAAATCCTTAATGTGCCGGCAAATTCTCAGACAGACTGGAGCGGCGGTTTCGATCTTGGTTTGGATATAAATGTAAATGTTTATGGACCCATGTGGATTACGACCGGTGCGCGCTACAAAACGGTAGTAGGAGAAATTTGGCCTGCTCTCGATCTCGATCTTGAAAACATAAGCACTTTTCAGATGTTCGAAATTAGAGCAGGCGTGCGAATAAAACTTTAGCGATTCAATTAAATGATTTGTCCAATGTAAATTGTAATAAATGCAAAATAGTTTTGAACTGTGCTATTACTACCAATTTACTTAAATTCATCCCTCTTGAAATTCCTTTTGTATTTGTCTAAATTAATTCTAATTATTAACAGTTTTAGAAGACTTACAATAAAAACATTTGCCAAATAAACATAATTTTATTTTAGGATTTTGAGTATTGCTTGAAAGATTGTGTTGTTTGTAACTCTTGGGTGATGATGCGAACACAAACGGAAGCAACAAGAATAAGCAATGTCAACAAATGAGGAGGCAATAATTCAAAATTAACATCTTCATAAACTTGAAAGTGAAGAACATTACCTTAGTTTAACATATACATTGAAGAAAAGAAAGAGTTTGGCAGACATAAAAACAATATTACGAGAGCTCAGTGTTATATTGGGATATATACTCTCAAAATACAAGCTTACTTTCACTGAGAAACTTATAGACGTAAAAACCTATTTGGACTTTATAAGAAAATACTGCAAGAATGTAAATGAATGTAATTCTGAAATTCGAAAAATAGAAGAGCTTGAAAACTTCATTATTCATAGGGACATAATTCGAAATGGATTGAAACTTGGAAAATTGTTGTATGAAAAATTAAACCTTACCGGTGATATATATTGGCTTGGGGCAAAAGTAAAGTCAAAGTATCAGTTCGATATTTAAATTGGAGAAACGAGTATCTGAGATGACACGAAAAATTAAATATGCACTTTTAGATGATGTTGATCATTTTATTGCAGTTATTGAGGATGGTCGCTTGGCTACTGCCCATTTTAATGACAAATTCATTGTCGCGAATTGGTATTCAATAAAGTCCAGACGCAATTTAATGAAGATAATATTGATGAAACAATTTGGAAATACCTTGATGATGGTAGCAGGTCTTTGAAAGTATTTCATACAAAACAAGAAATAGAAGAAGAGGTAATTGTATATATGCTGCAAAAATTAAATGGCGACGTTGAATTTGAAAAAGATGATAGGGTTGAATGTTTTTGTGAAAATGATTTAAGAAAATTTCTTTACAAAAATTAGTTTTAATATAAATGCAGAAAACAAAAAGCCAAATACCTTTTGATTATGTAACAATTAAAATTACTGAAAGCAGAATTCAAAAAGGGCTTTTAGCAATACCGGTTTCTCTGATTGATTTGTTTCCTAAAAATACGAAAAAGATTTTTTTATTAAACGAATTAGGAAAAGAAGAAACTAAAAGTTTTACACCATACAAGAGCAGTAGTCGTGAATGCAGAATCGGGGGATTAAAAGATTACTACACAAAAAATAATATTAAGGCCGGCGATGAGTTGGTCATTCAATTATTAGATGATGGCAAATTCAAAATAATACCAGAAAATGTTTTTGAAAGACAAATATCAGATTTAGAATTAAAGATAGATAAAAGTATAAACGAAAACGAAGTTGAAAAGCACATACGGAAACTATCAATAATTGCAAACAAACCTTCTAATGATGTTATAAAGAGTGAATTTATAAGATTAGCAAAACAAGAAATCAAGCCACGAAAAACGAGAATTGTACCTCAAATAAAAACAAAAGAAAATGTTCCAGCATCATTTAGAAAAATTTTATTGGAACTTTATAGGGGCAAATGTCAAGTTTCTAGTTTTACTTTCTTGATGAAGAACGGCAAACCATATTTTGAAATTCATCATATCGACCCATTTAAAGGAAATCATTTTAAAAATTTACTTGTCGTCAGTCCGAATGTTCACGAGCAATTTACTCACACAAAACTCAAACAATTTTTTGATAAAGAGAACTGGTTAAGAAAAGTAAAATTCAATGAGGAAACTTATTCAGTATTTCAAATTATTGATAAGTTGCCAAGTATCTTTGAAAAGGAAACACATTGCTAATTCTTTGTTCAGCGGAAAACATGAAAGAATTGCCAGACAACTCAATTCATTTAATGATCACTTCACCGCCTTACAATGTTTCCAAAGATTATGATGATGATCTTTCACTCAAAGAATATTTACAATTACTTGAAAATTCTTTCAAAGAGACATATCGTGTTCTTGTTAATGGTGGGCGTGCCTGCATTAATGTAGCGAACCTTGGTCGTAAACCATATATCCCCCTTTCAGATTACATTTCGAAAATCATGCTGGATATTGGTTTCAATATGCGTGGAGAGATAATTTGGAATAAAGCATCAAGCGCAAGTCCTTCAACTGCATGGGGTAGCTGGTTGAGTGCAGCAAATCCAATTCTACGAGATGTTCACGAATATATTTTGGTCTTTTCTAAAGGTGATTACAATCGAATAAAAAAAGACAAACAGAACACTATCACCAAAGAACAATTTATGGAATACACAAAATCTATTTGGACAATGAATGCGGAAAGTGCAAGACGTATCGGACATCCTGCGCCATTTCCAGAGGAACTTCCTTTTCGTTTAATTCAGCTTTATTCTTTTAAAGGTGACATTGTCCTTGATCCCTTTATGGGAAGCGGAACAACAGCTGTTTCAGCGGTTAAGTCAGATAGAAAATTTGTCGGTTATGACATTAACCAGGAGTATATTTCACTTGCAGAAAAAAGGTTGCAACCATATATGATGCAGATGAAACTATCGTTTAAATAATCTGAAGCACCCGCATGTTGTTTAAGTAAAAAACGGATTAGAAATTTGTTCAGAATGCAAAGATTATCCTTGCAGCAAATTTGATTCTTAGAGACAAGGATATGATTCTTTTGTAACTAATAAGAAAGTATTTTCAAATCTTGATCTTATAAAAAGTAATGGGATTGATTCTTTTATTAAGCAACAAAAAAAACGAATAGATATCTTAATTAATTTTTTAGATCGTTATAATGATGGTCGATCAAAAAGTTTTCTTTGTGTTAGCTGCGCATTATTACCATTAGATAAATTAATTGAAACAAACAAATTCACCGCCGGACTTAGCGATGCATTAGATATTAAAGAGAAAAGCAAACGGCTTAAAGAAAAATTATTAATGACAGCAGATGATCTCGGTATCGATCTAAAATTGAACAACAAATAATCTTCTGCTCCCGGCACGCGGTTTAATTAATAACCTATGTAATGAGGATTTTAACATTTTTTAAAACTTATAGTAATCACGCCAAATTTGGGCGCACAAAAATTGAAACTGAAGGTTATACTTAAACTGTTCTACAACCATATAAGAAGCCAAAACAATTAATAAATTTAACGTCCCGAAAAAAAAATGACAAATACCGAATTGATTGGAAGTACAAAAGCATTGCTCGACGAATATAAAAAAGCGATTGACGAACTTATTTTTATTATCAAGCCACTTGACGATCATGTTCTTTCGACAATCGTTGACAGCGAAACTAAAGACACAGACTGCAAATCCATACAAACAATTTTAACACACGTTGTTTGTTCGGGTTACAATTATACGATTTATATCGAAAATTCTACCGGAGTTAATAAACCACGAGTTGAAAGGGTAATTTGTAACAGCGTAGATCAATACATCGACCAAATAAATTTAATGTTTGGTTATTGTGAAGATTTCTTCAGACAAAAAAGAAATTTGCCAATTCAGCAAACCGACAATTCAAAAAAAGTAATTGTTAATTGGGGGCAGCAATACGATATAGAACAACTTTTAGAACACGCGATCGTTCACATTTTGCGGCATCGACGACAAGTGGAAAATTTTATAAAAATACAAAATGAGCAAGCAACACCGGGCAAGTCCGTCAGCTAAAGCACTAACGGAAAAATGACAATTCTTTAGTTAGCATCCCAAATTCTGAACTTCACCAAAACACAAAACGTCAAAGGCTCCCAAATAATTCTACTCTCTTTAACGATAAATTCATAATTTTATATCGCAGTATAAAAAATTATATGTCAAGTTTACATTTATAAACCTTTCAAACTTTATGAAACTTAAAACCGTTTTAACCCGGCTCTTCATTCCAATTTTTGTTTTGTCTTTTCTTTTCTCATCCTGTGGCAGCGGTGAGGAAATAACAAACGAAGCTGTTAGAGGTGTTTGGTTAACAAATGTTGACAGCAAAGCGCTTAACTCAAAAGCAAATATTATCGAAGCAGTTGAACTATGTAATGAACTCGGTTTTAATACAATATTTGTCGTAACATGGAATAAAGCCATGACGACCTTTCCGAGCAAAGTTGTAAAAGAAATAACCGGTATTGAAATAGACACAACTTTTACAGGCAGAGATCCTCTGAAAGAATTGATAGAAGAGGCGCACAGCCGAAACATTAAAGTAATTGCCTGGTTTGAGTTCGGTTTCTCATCATCATACAACGAGAACGGTGGAATAATATTAAAAGCAAAACCGGAATGGGCGTCAAAAGATTCAGCCGGCACTCTTGTTAAGAAAAATAATTTCGAGTGGATGAACGGCTTTCATCCCGAAGTTCAGGATTTTTTACTTTCTATAATAATGGAGGTAGTTAACAATTACGACATAGACGGAATACAGGGAGACGACAGGCTGCCGGCGATGCCTTCGGAAGCAGGTTACGATGATTACACAGTTAATCTTTTCAAACAGCAGCATAATGGCAATGAACCGCCCCGGTATTCAAAAGACAACGCATGGGTGCAGTGGCGAGCCGATCTTCTTACGGATTTTATGCGCCGTATTTATGAAACGGTAAAAGCCGCAAAATCAAATGTAGTAGTTTCAATGGCGCCGAGTATTTACCCCTGGAGCAAAGAAGAATATTTACAGGACTGGACAGCCTGGGTTGAAAAAGGATATGTTGAGCTTATTTGTCCGCAGCTTTACCGATACGAAACCGATAGATATTTTGTTGCGCTTGATGAGATTATAAACGGACAGATATCTGAAAGAAATATTCATAAATTTTATCCCGGAATTTTACTTAAGGTAGGCTCATATTATGCTTCAAAGGAATATTTGAAAAGGATTATCAGTTACAACCGAAGCAAAGGGATAAACGGAGAAGTGTTCTTCTTTTATGAAGGCGTAAAGAAGTATCCTGAATTCTTCCGTGATTCTTTATATACTGACAAAGTAAAATTTCCGCAGTTATTAAACGCAAACAAATAAAATAGATTCATGAAAAAAATACTCTTGACCCTGCTCATATTACTTTCGATAAATATAAAAGCTCAATTAAAAGAAATGCGCGCCGTTTGGGTTACAAATGTAGACAGTCCGGTTCTTCTAAGCGACGAATCAATCTCGGCGGCGATGGATTATCTCGCGTCAATAAATATTAACGTAATTTTTCCGGTAGTTTGGAATAAAGGTTACACGCTGTTTCCAAGTGAAGTAATGGAGAGTATTTTCAGCAAACCTATTTGGCCTACTGTAACCGGGCGCGATCCGTTGAAGCAGATAATTCTTGAAGCGCACCGAAATGGCATTGAAGTAATACCATGGTTCGAGTTTGGTTTTTCACCATCATATTCGTTAAACGGCGGGCATATTTTAGCGGCGTTTCCTTCGTGGGCTGGAAAAAATAATCAGGGGCAATTGCTTGTTAAAAACGGTTTCGATTGGATGGCGGGCACAAACCCCGAAGTTCAAAATTTTATGATCTCGCTAATCACCGAACTTTTAGATAATTATGACGTTGACGGCGTGCAGGGAGATGACAGACTTCCTGCAATGCCCGTTGAAGGCGGTTATGATTCAGTAACTGTTGCAATTTATAAAAGCGAACACAACGGCGCTGCACCGCCGCAGAATTATGAAGATACAAACTGGAAGAAATGGCGTGCAGATAAGTTGACGGAATTTTTTGCGCGGATGAAAGATTCGGTAAAATCTAAAGGTGATCACTTAATCATGTCGGTAGCTCCCAGCCCTTATCCGTGGGGCTTCGATAACTATTTGCAAGATTCGAAAACATGGCTTCAACAGCATATTCCCGAGAATATGATTCCGCAGCTTTATCGGGATAATTTAAGTTCATATCAGTTCGAACTTCTAAACGCGTTAAACTATGTGCCTGCCGATGAAAAAGATATTTTCTTTGCAGGCGTTCTCGGAAAAGCAGGCAGTTATGTTATAACGCCTAAATTACTTTTAGATCAGGTCGGTTTAAATCGTCAAAAGGGAGTTAAAGGCGAATCTATATTTTTTTATGAAGCTCTGCGCGTTAATGATAATCAACTCGGCGATACATTAGCGGCTACGTTTTATGCTGATGATGCACTTCTTCCTTATAGAGGGAACAACGACTTCAGACCAAAAGCTGAAATAGTTAACGAAGAAGATTCTGGTGCTTCATTTATTGGCAATTGGGAATTGAGACCGGTAATGGGTTATAAACCAAATGTCTACTGGACAAACGATACAAACTATGCAGAATTGATGTTCCGGCAGAAGCATGGTATGATGTTTATACTTTCCTTGTGCCCAACACAATTTTTACGGCTAATGCAAATTATACAATCTTTTCCATGAATGATTCCATAAATGTTGTTATAAGTCAGAAGAATTCTCAAAACAAAAGATGGGTGAAAATTGGCACGGCTTACATCACTACAGGAAACAAAACTGTAGTTAAGCTTGATAATACAATGCTCGAACCGGGCAAATTTCTTTTAGCAGATGCTGTTATGCTGATGATAAACCGCAAACTTTCACCCGATGTTGTGATTACTTCCATAAAAGTTGGCGACGAAGATTACGACCTGTCACAGCCGTCTTCTTTTTTAATGCTGCAGAATTATCCAAATCCTTTCAACCCTTCAACCAAGATTAAATTTTCAGTTCCGAATTCTCTCTTATCTAATCAGAGCGTCATTGGTTCGGTTGTTTCACTAAAAGTTTTTGATGTTCTTGGAAGAGAGATTAAAACATTGTTAAACGAAGAAATGAGTTCAGGAGAATATGAAATCACTTTCGATGGTAATAACCTCGCTTCAGGAATTTATTATTGTGTTTTAAGAGCGGGGGACTATTCAAAATCTATTAAGTTGGTTTTGATGAAATAGTTTTTGTTAATTTTGTATTTGCAAGTAAAAAGTAGAAAACGCAAAACTATAAACACAAAAAGAAAAACAGAAAAACTCAAGGAACGAGAGCAAATTATAAAGCACAAAAGGAAAAACAATTCTATTTTAATTTAAAGGTATGTTATGTTAAGAGATATTAAATGGTCGCCGAGTGAAAAAAAAATAGCCCGCGAAGCTTTTAACAAAGCTCATGAACGCGAAATGGAATCGATAAAATTTTCTTTATATGAAAAAGTAGCCGCAATTAAAAAAGACAAGGATATCTGGGAGCTGCACAACTACTTATCCGAACGAAGGGATCAGGTAGACTCCAAATATGATTACAGGTACTCGGTGCTATTGAATGTTTTTGCAAGATTAATTATGGAAGGCTTTCTTTTCGAAGATGATTTAGTAGGACTTAGTGACGAAAAAATTGCAATCATAGATAAATTTTGTTCCCTTTAGTAAACAAAAAATTACACTTTATTATTATTCCATAAGTAGATTGTTCAAACACGCTGCTTCTTATATTTCTTATCACAATATTCAGAAAATTTACAGCATGAAAAAAATTGTTACGATATCATTTTTAATTTTTTTGTCATTTTTTTACCAAGCTCTTGCACAATATGCGCCCACTTCACCGTATCTCACTAATCCGGAACTCGCTATCGGTTATGCAGATAGTTGCGCTCGATTTTGGCTTCAAACTTGGGACAGTAATTCCGGTGGGTTTTATACTAACATTGATAAGTTCGGAAATGTAATTACAAGTTGGGGCACGAATAAAAACATGCTTACACAATCAAGAAATGCTTACGGTTTAACGAGGGCATATATGTTAACCGGCGATACAACTTATCTTAGCTATGCAAAGCGCGCACTTCAATGGATGTACGAACATGCATGGGATAATAACTACGGCGGGTGGTTTCAGGAATTAAGCAACAGTGGAAATCCTGTAAATTTAACTGCAGATAAAACTGCTTTCTATCAGCATTATGCGCTGCTTGGTATTGCCGCATATTACGAAGCTACGCACGACACAACTGCGTGGAATTGGCTGATGAAAGGATATGAACATCTCGAAAATTATTATTGGGATAATCGTCCTTCTTTTTCGGGATATTACGACAGAACTAATTATGACAACACTAATCCGCAAAATAAAAGTTTTAATGCAACAGTAGATGCAATTACTACTCATCTTTTATATCTCTATCTAATGACTAAGGATGAAAAATATAAAACTAAACTGATTGAAATTGCAGAGGAAATAAAACAGCATCTGACTGGCAGTATGCCGCAGCAGGCAATAGGATTTGTCGAGTCTTTTGATTCAAACTGGAATTGGAATAACAGTGAAACGATGACTATAATGGGGCATGTATTAAAATCAGGTTGGTGTCTTGGACGGGTAAATCAACTTTTCCCTGATACACACTATATAGATGCAGCCGAATTTATGATAGCTGATGTTTTACTTAAAGGTTACGATCATGATTTTGGCGGACCCTATAAAGACTTTAACCGAGTAACAGGGCAAATGCTATTATGGGGTTTGCAGGATTCAGCAAAAGCCTGGTGGCAAATGGAACAGTCAATTGTTGCAGGACTTGAACTTTATGAAATTACAGGCGATTCGAAATACTTACAGATGGCAGATGAGACTACAAACTTTTACATGCAATATTTTGTGGATCATATCAACGGCGAAGTCTATGCTGATAGAACACGCTACGGCGGTTTTGCCTGGAATGAAGCAAAAGGTAATTCCGGGAAATCCGGCTATCATTCAATTGAAACCGGTTATTATATTTATCTTTACGGTAATCTGTTTTACAAACAGCGGGCGGTTGAATTAAATTATAATTTCGAGCAGCTCCCTTTTAACCGGGAAATATTTCTGACGCCGTTAGCAATTGGAAACGACGAATTAGAAATATCCGCAGTTAAATTAAATGGACAAGCATATATAAATTACAATTCTGGTTTGCGTAGTCTTCAACTTCCGGCAGGTATTGGAGGACATATTGAGGTAACCTTTGAACCGGTTATAACAAATTATATTGCTGAGTCAAGTTCAGTTCCAGCGGAGTTTGGACTGTATCAGAACTATCCGAATCCATTTAATCCCACAACCAAAATAAAATTTAGCGTTCCAATTTCTCCGCTCAACAACAATAATAACCGGGGAAGAGCAGTGACGCTAAAAGTTTATGATGTTCTTGGTAGGGAAGTAAAATCTTTATTAAATGAAGAATTGAATCCGGGTGAATATGAGGTTACATTCGATGGGAAGAATTATTCTTCTGGAATATATTATTGCTTACTCCATTCGGGCGGATTAACAAAGACAATAAAAATGAATTTGTTGAAATAACCGATAATATTAAAAGTATATTTAAATGCTTTCTTCTAAAAGAGCAAGATAAAATCAGTTTGAATTTTATTCATCAAACTAACTTTTTATAAAAATATTTTATAACTTGCCAATAGTAAATTAAATTCAATACAAATGACCGAACAAAAAAACATTCAACTTTGCGATGAAATATTAATCGTAGAGGATTCGATCTCACAAGCCGAACAATTAAAGTTCATACTTGAAGAGAACGGGTATAAGACCAAAACGCTTCAAAACGGAAAGCAAGCTATCGCTTATTTGCAAAAGCAGAAACCGGTAATGGTGATCAGCGATGTACTTATGCCCGAAATGGATGGCTATGAACTGTGTGAACTTATTAAAAAAAATGTAGACACAAAAGATATTCCGGTAATTTTGTTAACAGCCCTCTCCGACCCGCATGATGTAATAAGAGGGCTTCAAGCCGGGGCTGATAACTTTATAACTAAACCTTACAACGAACAATTTCTAAAAAGCCGTATTCAATATATTATGCTGAATAAAGAAATCCGTAAAAACAGCATCAGCGGCATGGGGATGGAAATTATGTTTGCCGGGAATAAGTATTTTATTAATTCCGACCGGATGCAGATTATTGATTTGCTACTTTCTACTTATGAAAATGCAATCCAAAAAAATGATGAACTTGCAAAAGCAAATCACGAACTGACTATAATGCACCGCGAATTGGAAAGAAAAAATAACGAGCTTGAAAAACTGAACATAGAGAAAAATAAATTTCTTGGAATGGCGGCTCACGATTTAAGAAATCCTCTTAGTGTTATTCAAGGATTTAGTGATTTTTTAATTGAAGAAACGGGAGACAAGTTAAGTAAAACACATTTGGATTTTTTGAATATCATCCATTCATCAAGCGAAGCTATGCTGCAAATGGTTAATGATTTACTTGATATAACTTTGATAGAATCGGGCAATCTCGAACTTCATAAAGAAAAAATTTATTTTACTGCATTCCTCGAACAGATCATTTCTATAAACAAAGTATTTGCTTCGAAAAAAAATATCAAACTTAATTTTAATCACGATAACACACATCCGGTTACATATTGCGATCCCGGTAAAATACAACAGGTTATAAATAATCTCATTTCAAACTCAACAAAATATTCGAGCAGCGGCACCGAGGTTGATATAAATCTATCATCATCAAATTCAAATCTAATTATTTCTGTAAAAGACCACGGGCAGGGAATTCCTGCAAAAGATAAAGATAAACTTTTCAAACCCTTCTCGCGCACAAGTGTTCAAAGCACTGCCGGCGAAAAGAGTACAGGATTAGGACTTGTAATAGCGCGCAAAATAGTTGAAGGACATAACGGCAAAATTTGGTTCGAGTCTGCCGAAGGTTTAGGCTCTACCTTTTACATTTCTCTGCCATTCGATGATAATAAGTAGCATATAACTCAACTTTAACAATTTAAAAACTTCCGGGAGAATCACTATGGATTATAGAATTGAAACAGATACGATGGGCGAGATCAAAGTTCGCATTGATAAATATTACGGAGCTCAAACTGCCCGCTCCATAATGAACTTTAAAATTGGCGGCGAAAGATTTCCCCGCGAACTTATACGTGCACTCGGTATTCTGAAAAAAGCAGCGGCAATGGCGAACAAAGAACTTGGTACTTTAACTTCCGAAAAAGCCGAGCTGATTTTTAAAGCTTCAGATGAAGTTATTGAAGGAAAATTAGACGAACACTTTCCTCTTGTAGTTTGGCAAACCGGAAGCGGCACACAAACAAACATGAATGCCAACGAAGTAATTTCTAATCGTGCTATCGAATTAGCGGGCGGACAAATGGGGAGTAAAAAACCTATTCACCCGAATGACGATGTGAATAAAGCTCAGTCTTCCAACGATACTTTCCCAACGGCAATGCACATTTCCGCCGCGGAAGAAATTAATCGTCGTTTAATACCGATGATAACTAAACTGCGTGATGCATTGAATGTTAAGTCAGAAGAATTTAAAGATATAATAAAAATTGGGCGTACACATTTAATGGATGCCACTCCTCTTACGCTCGGACAGGAATTTTCTGGTTATGTTCAGCAATTAACGAATGGGTTAGAACGTATTGATGACTGCCTTCCCCGTTTGTATGAGTTAGCGCTTGGCGGAACAGCAGTGGGAACAGGACTTAATACACATCCGCAGTTCGCAGTAAAATCGGCAGAAAAAATTGCTGAGATAACAGGACTTCCTTTCATTACCGGCAGGAACAAATTTGAAGGATTAGCCGGACACGATGCTCTTGTAGAATGTCACGGTGTATTAAAAACTTTAGCAGTCTCGTTAATGAAAATTGCAAATGATATACGTTGGCTTGGTTCAGGTCCCCGTTGCGGCATCGGCGAACTATCGTTACCCGAAAACGAACCCGGCAGTTCAATAATGCCCGGCAAAGTAAATCCCACGCAGTCCGAAGCGATGACTATGGTTTGCACGCAGGTATTCGGAAATGATGTATCGGTTAACATCGGCGGAGCCAGCGGTAATTTTGAATTAAATGTTTTTAAACCTGTTATTATTTTTAACGTGCTGCAGTCTATCCGTCTGCTTGCCGATGCAAGCGAAAGCTTTACAGACAATTGTGTTGTGGGCATAAAAGCAAACGAAACAAATATTAAAAAACATTTAACAAATTCTTTAATGCTTGTTACCGCTCTTAATCCTCATATAGGTTATGATAATGCGGCAAAGGTTGCAAAAAAGGCGCACAAAGAAAATAAAACTTTGAGAGAAACAGTCATTGAACTTGGTCTTTTAACTGGGGAAAAATTTGATGAAGTTGTGCGTCCCGAAGAGATGATTGGTCCTAAAGCATAAATTTTAATTTTGCGGTTGACTCAAAAGCATTTGTCTTTTTACGGATACATTTAACCATTCTGGTGTAATGCCTGTGAAAGACCAAACAAAACAAAACGAGAAACAGCAGTCTTTTGAGTCTTCCGCTTTTTTTAATAAATGGGTTTGCTATTGGAAAACTGGAACGGTTTAATATCGCTTCTTATTGCATGTATTGAATTGATTCTTTTTGTTAATCTGCTGGTATTTGCGGATAAGAATCAGCTAAATAAAATGGCATTAATTCTAATCGCCATTCTTATGTGCTATCAAATGATTGAATATAGTATTTGCGGATTAGGATTACGTACTTTTTTTATCTCCTATCTTGCGCTCGGTATTATATCTTTTTTACCGCCGTTAACGCTTCATTTTTCTTTAAAAATTTTTAGTAGATGGAAATCTTTATACAGATTACTTTATCTTCCGGCAGCAATATTCATAGTTTATTATGCTTTTGTAATTCAACAATTCAGCACAACAAAATGCACAGTTTTTTATGCGGTATATAACTACCCTTTAGGCGATTTGTACGGCGCTGTTTATTATACTCCCGTGATTGCTTCAATGATTGTTTTTTATATTTTCAGGAACAGCCCCATCGATAAAAAATTGCGAACGGCTGTCAGAATTATTCTTGGCACGTTAATTTTCACTTCGCTTCCGGTGATTACTGCCTTTATTTTACATGCGGCAGGCTTAAGCAATATGTTAAAAGCAATGGAAAGCATTATGTGTAAGTTTGCCTTTGTTTATGCTTTCGGGCTTGCTATTTTCGCACTTCTAAATTCAAAGGAAAAAAATGTTAGAAGTAATTCTTAACATCTACTTGATAATAAATAATGGATTTGTTGAAGAATTCCGCGCTGTTGCTTATGAAAGAGAAGGTGGCGACGATAGTAAAATTGAATTTTTAAAAAAATCGGCAAAGGCAGATTTTTCTAAATCGTACCGCTTTGACGCGCCTCAGAATGCTGATGGCAAGTTAATGACTGACAGACAATTTTGGAAACTTGAAAAACGAAATAAACATTTTGTATTGTTTGAAGAAATTTTTTCGAAGTTCAAAATACCGGAAAATCCTCTTATATGCGTTACTAGAGTAATTGACAATAAAATATTATCCGGAGAGGAATAGAGACTTGTATTCAGAGCAAAGCAAACTGCAATTAACAAACAGAAATTAAAAATTAATCCGTTGGCTAACGGAATAATTGATAAGCACTAAAAACATAAATATATTCTATAATTGTCCTCAATGGTTGTAAGGATTTGTCGCACATGTTAAAATTATTTCACTATAAAAAGATTAAACGTACCATGAAACATTCGATAATAATAATTGTAACGATTCTTTTTTCAATCTTTATTCAAAATAATGTATTAGGTGAAAATTTGTTTATTACAGACAAAACAGTTTCCAAAGAAAGAGTAAAAAAAGAAACTCTTCTTGAGAATCCGGCATTAAATAAAATCTATTCAGATAAAAAATTAGGCGCCTTTGTTGAAGAAGGCAAAACTTTTTTTAGACTGTTTACTCCAAACGCTAAAAGCGTAGTCGTAATTATTTTTGATAATGTAGAGGATGAACGCGGCTCCGAATATAAAATGACGGGCGACGAAAATTCCGTTTGGGAATTTGTTTTCGACGGCGAGCTTTACGGAAAGTTTTACGGCTTTAAAGTTTCGCATAAAAATAATTCAAATGGTCAGGATATACTTTGCCTTGATCCTTATGCAAAAGCAGTAGCTACATTCAATACTTATATGAATCCCCGTAAAGGCGTCATTGTTAAGCCCGACAACTACGATTGGGAAAATACAAATTGGATTCAGCGCGACTGGCGTGATCTGGTCGTATATGAAATGCACGTCCGCGATATGACTGCGCATAAATCATCCGGCGCAGATAAACCTGGTACTTACACGGGATTGATTGAAAAGGGAAAAACAGGTGGAATTAATTACATCAAAGAACTTGGCGTAAACACAGTTGAACTTCTTCCTACGCAGGAATTTGCCAATTGCGAAATTCCATTTAAAGATTCGATTGCAGGTAGATTTAATACATGGAATCCTTACGAGCGCAATCATTGGGGTTATATGACGGCTGCATTTTTTGCACCCGAAGCTTACTACAGCGAAGATGCAAATGAATTCAAATGGAATACCTGGAGCGGCACACAAGCAAAACAAATAAATGATTTTAAGGATATGGTAAAAGCTTTCCACAAAGAAGACATCGGGGTGATTATGGATGTTGTATATAACCATATCAGCGAATACGAACTTGGCAACTTGAAACAGATTGATAAAGAATATTATTTTCGTCTTGATGATGATGGTTCTTACATTGCTAAAAGCGGATGCGGAAACGACTTCAAAACAGAACGACCGATGGCTCGCCGGATGATTGTTGAAAGTATTCTTTACTGGATGACTGAATATAAAGTTGACGGTTTCCGTTTCGACCTCGGCAAATTATTGGATTGGGAAACCATTGAAGAAATCATTCGCGAAGCGCAAAAAATTAATCCCAATGTTATTTTCGTATGTGAACCCTGGGGCGGCGGTTACGACCCAATGGGGTTTTCACTGCGCGGCTGGGGCTCATGGAACGACCAGATACGCAACGGTGTAAAGGGTGAAAATCCTCATAACGGGCATGGCTGGATATTCGGTAAATGGTATGGAAATAATTCACCGCAGAGAATTAAAAGCTATGTTAATGGAACACTGCTGCAGGATACGCATGGTTTATTTCAGGCAAAGGAACATTCGGTTAACTATCTTGAATCGCACGACGGATATACGCTCGGCGATTTTATACGCATTGGTACCGGCGAAGTTGATCCGGATGATATTATAATTGATGTTGATGCGCATGTTAAACTCACTCCCTTGCAGATGAAGTTAAATAAACTCGGCGCTTTGTTTTTATTAACGTCGCAGGGTGTAACTATGATTCACTCAGGACAAGAGTTTGCGCGCAGTAAAGTTATTACGCAAGACGTAAAAGTTGATGACCCGCTTAAGGGTAAAATTGATCACAACACTTATGACAAGG
>Ga0210034_1001925_pt1 | contig 16823 bp, 10 predicted proteins | sample CryGeymeta201505_FD_185466 | JGI IMG/M metagenome (GOLD analysis project Ga0210034, IMG submission 185466) | Groundwater microbial communities from Crystal Geyser aquifers in Utah, USA - Crystal Geyser metaG 2015-05 (SPAdes) (version 2) | ecosystem: Environmental > Aquatic > Deep subsurface >... | reverse complement strand
GATGTTGCCATGTCAATACTCCTGTTGTGAACGAGGCCAATTGCCTCAATTCACAACTTCGACACGCCTACACCGTTTGATAACCAGAATCGCTGATCGAAGGATACCGCGCGAGCGGTTTAGTCCGCAGACCCTTAGCGGGTGCACACCACAGGCAGCTTTTCGGTGGACCAACTCGACTCCAGACAGAAGTCGTTCGTGGCATTCGGCATCGTGCCCAAAGCCGTCAGCATTCAAAGGGCAGAACTGTCGTTCGCGTAAATGGGCTTTGACATCAAAGAAGTCATTCGATCTTGATCTCCAATTCAAAAACTGTGTGGCTCATCTGCGGTTTTCTCAGCTAAAGGTCGTCAACCAATCCCTCAGTTCAAGCCTAAAAACCACCAGATGGCGTAGGGTGAACACCACGACTTGAGATGTAAGCGCCGTCAAAAAAGTGGGGCAGCTAATTTGCTTCCTGCGCAGCAAGTGTCTCGATCCACCAGTTCGCATGCTTGGTTGCGAGCCGCTCATGAACTCGCAGGACTTCAGGGTCAATTTTTTCCAAAACCAGGTCTGTCAAAGTGCTACCGCCAATATAAGCAATCATCCCAGCAGCCATAGCTGCAGTTACACCAAAAATCGGATTCGCAGTAGTGCTTGTCACATACTCACCCGCAATAAGACCAGCTCCGACCGACGAAAATGAACCTCCGAGATTCGAGTAAAAGTCCCGGCGTTTGAACACAGCCGACCCTCCTTGTGTGGCAATCGAATACAGGCTATCGGTTGCAACAATAGTGGCCCCAACTAGCGAATTTCCACGCAGGCCACCCAAAACTAATGTGCTTCCACGGTGGGCGAGTGCGGTTCTTGTGGGCAGAAGCTCGTTACCTCCGGCATGTCGTACATAAGTTGTCGCAAGTCTCTCAGCAGCAAACAGAGATGTAGCTCGTCCGAGAAGATCATATTGTTGACCAACTGTTGAAGGAATCCCGTCACTGCTCCACGTCATCGATGCGATTGCAAGCGCCAACGTGCTTGCCACAGATACATATCCAGCATAGTGTTCGGACGATGCGTTTCTAACCGCACGCATCATGCTGGAATCCAGATCTTTCGTATCAAAGCCGAGTCCTCGTATCCGTCCGTACTGTCGCTCCGCCATGTTAGCCTCCTCGATTTGGCCCGATGATCGGAACGAGGCGATCTTCTCTTGCCAATGTGCCCTAAGCGGCGCGACGTGATCATCCGGTACCAGAAACAACGGTGAGCGATGATCAGTCAGCATATCAGACGCATATACGTTGGGGTTTGAAGAAATGTGGGTCTTAATCTGAGCTGTCCAAGGTGACCTTCGCCCATCAATCCAAGAGTACACGTCATGCTGACTAGCCTGAGCGCTCGCGACGTAGCCCCATTGGGGATTTTTGCCGAGATACATAGCCTCAGCCATCGCGCCCTTCATATGAGATCGCTTCATTGGATCACGCCAAGCTGTGCGCACGATTGCCGCATGTGCCGCCGACCGCGAGTTGCCGACTGAAACTGGACGCTTCCTTCTAAGGGAGTCCTCGAAAAGCTCAAGGGTTTCATCGCGAAAGCCCGGCACATAGGGCCTAGCCGACTCTTTAACTGGGACATAAACGCTGTCGCTCGCCGGGCGCAGATCGGACCGAACCTTCAACGGATCATAGTCTCTCGACCACACATTAGTGGATAGGGCTAACGAGAAGCAGAGCAGGGTGCATTCTGCAATGCGTCGGCACATACCTAGAATTCCGCTGGGGATTTGCGTACAAGTGTCGGGGCTGTTAGGCCCTGTGCGAGGTTAAGCATGAGGTCCTCATTTTCTTTGAGACTGGCGCGTGTTAATCCAAGCGAATAGTGATAAAGATCCAAAACTGCTGGTTCCAAATAACTCGGGTTGATCGGGCCGAGCGAGTCTTGGCATATCTTAATTAACGCCTGCTTGCCTTTGTCGTCCAAGAATATCTTGCTGCTTATATCTTTCAGTCCACTAATTTTTTTCGCTTTGTGGAACTGCTGGAGCGACTCTTGGATTCTCGTCAATGCCCACTGGTTGTAACGAAGACGCTTTGAATCTTGCAGTAAAGTGACGGTTGATTTAATGGATGCAACCAGTCTATCAAGTTCGGCCTGGGTCGGCGCGTCGCGCGGTGTCGGGAATAAGCCAATAATAGCCTCAGCCTTCCGTATTGCCGCTGTTCTTTGAGTTGGATCGGGTGCCTTTTGGGCAGTACGAAGACTGTCTTGAACGTCTGTCGCTATTACCGCTCTGAGTTTTACAAGCGCACCACTCACCAAAGCCCGTGCCTCAATCTCGTCAGCTTCTGAAAATAGCCACCCATCCAATTCAGCAATTACCTTGGCGAGGGTCTCAGAATTCGCTGCCTTCACTTCCTCAAGACGGGCAAGGAGGTCTGCGATCTTGTGATAGTTGCCCGGATCAAATTCTCCATCAACATTCGACGATAAAGTCGCTGCAGGAAGTCTTGAAAGCGCGACTTGCTCACCACCGACCGTAGTCGGGGGTGTCGCTGGATAATTGCTTTGCGCGCATCCATAGAGGACTGCGATAACCAATAACGGTATCAATTTAAATTTGGTCATGGCAACACCTTCCTAGGATTGCGGAATCGCTTGCATTACCCTACCAATAGTCTTGCTGGATTGATCAATTAAGCGTTTTGCCATTTTGACCTGCAAACTCGCCAACTTATCAGCGGCCTCCGCTTCGAGCATGATTGGCTGAATCATTTGCACTGCCGATTTCTGAAAATCAAGTGCCACTTGGTCTAGTTGAGAATTGAAAGAAACTTGAGCGAGTAAAAGCTGCTCACGAAGTTTGGTCTCAAACAAATCTCTTTTGTGCCGAATCTCACCATCTTTTCGTGCGGCAGGGTCTGAAAACCACTTAAATAAACCAGCAAGCAAAACGGGAACCGCTACAAATGGTAGAGCAGGCGCAATGACCGGCAATACAACTGCAGCGCCAAGAAAGTAGGCCGCGGCACCGGCTCCCGCAACTGCTACACCGCCCACTCCCAATGTGACTGATGCAGCCGAATCCACACCATTGATCACCTTTGTCCTAACGCGCAAAGTAGGCATCAAACTCGCGAAGCGGGTGTGATGTTGTTGCCGAAGAATCGAAATTCGAGTGATACGCATTTCCTCTTGAAATAGTCGCAAATCCTCTTTGATGAGCCGTAGCATATCTTCACGCCGCGACACCATTCGCTTGATTCTGCTTTCGAGTTCTCTAGCAAAAGTTGTACGCCCAATACTTTCCCAAACGCCACCTTTTTTCCATTGATCAGTTTTGAGCCTTTCAGTTACCTCGACTTCGAAGGCATTGCCAGCGTCATGAACGGTGTAGTCAATGTCTTCAGAGAAAGTGTCCCTCTCAAAATTAAGTCGTGCCTCCATAACGCTCATCCGCTGTGCAACCTGATGTTTAAGTTCGCGAGCAGTTTTCAGGTATGCAGTTGTAGCTGTTGCAGCAAACTCAGCCACTTTCAGCTGATCACTGAAAGATTCAAGTTGCCGGGATACCTCGGCGCAAGCTGTGGTGAGCTGCGAACGTAACTCCTCTACGCTAATTTGACCGCTTTCGTAATCAAGAATGCCTTGTGAAACACTTGCATCGTTGGAAACGCTGAGGCACATATCTGCAAGATTGCGGAGTTCTTTACCTTTGAACAAATGTGTCGACTTATGCACCATTTTTGCCAAAAATGACTTTTTCTGTACCTCTGAAGGCAGACCTGATAGATCGGATTTCTGAATCGAGCATTCAAGTGCTGCTGCAAGTTGTTTTGCAAGATTGTGCGAATCAAAGCCTTGCAGTTGCAACAGTGGAATAGCTGCTTGGAAAGCTGCATCTCTATTAACGATGTCGATTTCCAAACTTGCTGTCTTGAGCGTCGAGAGTGCTGACTTAAGTGGGATCGGGTGATCAAGCGCATTTAACAACACAACGGACGCAACCGCCGACTCGTCGCTGTGTTTCACCAAGTCGTTTACTGCTGCGTATTCGGCCAGACTGACGATGCCATCGGACGCGGCAATCGCCCCTATTACTCTCAAATATGCTGAAGAAAAACTTTCGTCTTTTGCAAGATGTTGATCCAGGGTACGTGGTTCTATTTCTATAGCCAAAGCACTGACCTGTAGGGTGTCAGATTGTTTTTTTTGCATGTTTCTCATCTCCCAATTGATGTCGACAAAGTAATCTTGATGTTCTCGAAAAACCCAGCAGATTGTTCCGCGCGATTCTAGACTTCAATCAAGCTGGCAAAAATGGAAAGCGCTTCTCGAATGATCGGAATCTCGACACTGCTGTCGACCAAACCAAAAATTGATTTCCGTAACCCACTGACCGCAGTCGTTTTTTCGTCATCCCACCGACCGGAATCGAGAATCAAAGTGAGAGATCGCAGTTGGTCGAGTCCGGGTGCCCACTTGGTTGAAATCGCTTCCGTACAGCCGACTGTTGGCCACCGGCTCCAGTGTCAGGTCTCGGGCGAGCAATTTGAACTTTTGTAGACCCGCTTACGCTGCGTTGCTGTCGGCCACCAAAGCAGATGACTTTGCTCTTAATTGACCGCTGATGATGTCGGCGGCCGTAATAGACAGGTCATCATTAATTTAGAGTGGTTGGGCTGCCACTACCCTCTGCACAACCGACACCCCACAGCCAGTCTGAGCTGCAATCTTGATCATCCCTAGGCCCAGCCTTCTCAGGTACAGAATGCGGTGCTCAACATCTGCTGATACAGCAGGTCGCCCAATGGGATTGCCGGACTTCGTACCCTTGGCTTTGGCTCGTGCCATGCCGGAACGAACCCGCTCCTGAATCATTCCGCGCTCGAACTCCGCAAACACGCCCATCATTCCAAACAGCGCCTTGCCAGCAGGCGTGGTGGTGTTTATGCCCTGCTGATGAAGGTAAAGGTCCACTCCAGTCGAATGCAGTTCTTGAAGCATATTTACCAGGTCAATCAGGGATCGTCCCAGCCGATCGACGGACCACGATGCGACGACGTCAAAGTCCTTGCGTGAAACGCCTTTGAGCATCGCGTCCAACTGGGGGCGATCCTTACGGCCCTTGGCGCCCGAAATGCCGTTGTCGACGAACTCGCCAACAACATGCCAACCAAGCCGGTCTGACGCCAACCGCAGTTCGCGAAGTTGGTTTTCAGTGGATTGCCGATCGGTGGAGACGCGGGCGTAGATGGCGGCGCGTAATGGGTGATCTGTGTTTTTCACGTGAACTCCTTGTTTGATTTATTTGGGTGTCCGTCCGGCCGTACAGAAACCAAGTGGTTGCCGTATGGTCGAAACCAGGGTGTTCTTCAGAGGGGACTGAGTGCCTGAATTTCGACAGGTTTTCCGTATGGCGTTAAATCCTCCCCAGTTGCTCCCACGGGTAGTCGGTTCGCGCAAAGTGGCCCCACCGAGCCACCTCCACCAGGTTGTCAACCGGGAAGTGCTCACCACTGCGCAACAGTGACAGGTCCATGCAACGTGCCACCTGATCGGCCGCCACAGACTGCCCTGGTGGCACCTCAATATTCAGAACCCGTGCTTCGCGGTCGCCGGGGAACCAGTGCAGCGTGACACGCGCCTCTGTGGCCAGGCCCAACTGCACCACCCACTTGGCCAGGCGCCGTGCATGCAGGCCACCGGCCCGGTCAGCCTTGAAGAAGTCTTTGCCGGACCAGGCGCCACCCCCGATGGCAACCCGCGGGCCATAGGCATCCATGACCAGTTTCTTGCCCGACAGACCGTTGTCGCCCTCGGGGCCACCCACTTCAAAGGCACCAGCGCCGTTCACGGTCAGTTGCGACGGCAAGTCGGCAGACAAGCCCGGCAGGGTCTTGGACAGCTTGTTCAACTCATCGGCAACAGCAAGGCGCACAGCACGGTGCAAAGCCACGTCATCGGCGGCTTGTCGCTGTTGCAGGGAGCAGCTGAAAGACTCCAATGACCAGGAGGCCCCGTCCTCACGCACCAGAATGAGCACCTTGCCATCGGGGCCAAGTTCCAGCGCGGGTGCTTCATCCTTGAGCGCGTAAAGCCGCCGTGCCAGTTGTGCCACCAGCCAGTGTTCGACCGGCAGATGGTTGGTGGCCTCCAGGTTGTTGGCATAGCCAATGCAAATTGCCTGGTCGTCTGAGAGTTCCCGAAACTCGGCTTCGCCTTCTTCAAGTGGTCCCAGACAAAGGTGTGACTCCACCACAAGCTCATCTGGAGCGGGATACCAGCCATTGCCGTAGCCCGCTGATTTGTAGACGTCGAGCACGATTGCGTCGACGTCAATGCCCGTGGCATTCTTGCAGGCGATGCGCCCAGTTACAAAGACGCGGTTGCGGTGGATGGCGACTTCAACGCCCACCAAAGCCCGGCGCTCCTGCTTGCTGGCTGCCAGCACCAGTGCATCGGCAATGGCGTCACAGAGCTTGTCTGGATGACCTGGAAAAACAAATTCGGCGGCAAAGATTCGGCTGGTCATGATCAAACTCCAATGAAAAGGGTGGTGGTGTGGTTGGCAACTTTGCCGAGGTCTGTGGTGTTGTGGTTGTCGCCCATATAGGCCACCGCAAGCCGGGCCTCAGACAAAGTGCGGTGGTGTTGACCGCAAGGTGCGCCGACCCATCCGTCGGTCACCACCAGGGCGCGGCGGACCCGGTTGGCTGCCATGTGGTTGGCGACACAGGCAATAGCGGTGCCGCCGGTGGTCTTGCAGACACCCTGGCGCAGTTCGTTCAGGCTGACATCCGCTACCTTGGTAGAGAACAGATGCACCGCTGGATGCACCAGGGCTTCACAGTCGAGTACGGCGCCATAAAGCGGCCCCTTGATGGCATCCATGCTGCCAGAGACATCCAGGTAAACATGGACGCGTTCGCCCGAGGGCACGGTGTGACGCCACGGTGTAACACCTGTGTGAAGCAGTGGCTGGACGCCCATGGCATGCAGCACCATGGCGCGCCGGCCCAGGTTGGGGATCGGAGTCGGTGCTTCCATCGTGTCGATGGCGCGTCGGCGCTGCGCACCTGGCCCTTTGAGCCCGGCCACTTTGCGGATCAGTTTGCGCAGCAAATTGCGGTTGGAAGGGCTTCGTGTGCAGCGAACGGTGGTTTGATTCAACACGTCGGCCAGCGAGCGCCCCTTGATAGGGTCAGGTGGCTGGGGCCATTGCTCCACGATGGCGCGAACGATGTCAAAGAGCACTGGCGCTTGATGCTCCAGTTGACCATCGGCGACGCCGCCTTCCTGATGGCCGCCGATCAAGGGGACGCCCTGGATGGTGAACTGCACCAATAGCTTGGGCAGTGCATCAAACACTTCGGCGTAGGTGGCCCCTGCGGCTGAGTACAGTGCCTGGTGTACCTCATTGACCAGCTTGCCTTGTTTCGCTGGCAAAGCCGCAATACCACCTGCGACCCCCGTCTTTCCAGGCCAACCAGGAGGAGGGCGCAGCAGGCAGTCAGGGAAGGACTTGTGATCGTAAAAGTCCGTGAAGAAGGACGTGTGCTCCGGGGCCGGAAACATGCGGCAGACGATGCCGTTGATGACCGCATCAAAGACAAAGTTCTGCACCTGTGTGACCCGAGGAAACAGCGTGGTGTGGCCCAGCAGCACATGGTGCAGCTCATGCATCACCAGCATCAGCAACTTCTCTGAGCTGGATGCGTGTTTGGCGACGAATTCAGGGTTGATCAGGAGTCGTGGCTGAATCCGGCATTCGACCGCAGCGGTGGGCACACTGGTGCTCTCCACAATGTCCATCAGCCGCAACAGGGCCGACAGCGCATAGGAGCCACTCGGAAAGGTGTCCAGAATGCGTTCGGTCAGTGACAAGGGGGAAAGGGAAGTCATCATGATGGAACCTTGGGTAAATGGTTGGCAAACAGGGGTGGCACCAGCAATGTGACTTGGCGGCGCTTGAGGGCGGCATTGAGTGCCGGTTGCTTACATCGCAGCCAGATGCTGTCCGAGCACTTGGCAAGAATCGCCAGCGCGCTCAGGGTGTCTGGCCAGATGACTGGATGGCTTGATGCTGTCGGAATCACGGCACAGCCTTCTGGCAGGGTCAATTCATCGGCGCGTGCGTTGATGAGCAGGTCAAGCTGTTGCGCCGCTTCTTTGGCATGGAGCAGAGAAACGCCCAAATAGCGCAGGATGTAGGCGGGAGTCTTGCCCAGCATGTCGGCTGGCAGGACAAAGCGAACCGGGGTGCCAAACACGCCAGCGCTTCCTTGTGAGCTGGAAGTAGCCAGGTTGGACAGCCCGGAATACTTCACCACCGACTTTGGCGGCGCTGACATGTTGTGCAGCAGGTCACTCCGCTCGCCAGGGTCGGATGAGCTCATGCGAACCCCAACTGCGCGTCCGTGCTGGCAAAGGCGGCAAAGGCGAGATCGGCGTCATTGGGGCTTGCCAACTCTTTGCGCAGGAAAGCTGCTGCCAGCGCATTGGCCCGCAGATTGGCGCGAGGCTGGGCCGGGTCAAGCTGGGACAGCAGGTCTTTCACCTTGCCCCAGGTCTTGAAACGGTTGTTGGAAGCGTGCATGGTCTCCGAGAACTGCGGTGGCGTGGCCATGTCGCGGTACAGCTCAGCTGCTTGGCCGGCAACTGCTGCATTCAGGCGACCGACGGCACCGGTCTCGAAGAGGTGAACAATGGCAGCTTCACGCGAGCCAGTCTGCAATTGCGCCAGGGCGTCGGCCACCACCTGGGAGAACGCTGCCTTGGGAAGTTCAGACGCGGCCACTGCCAAGCGCAGGCGCTCTACTGGGTCTGCAGCGCACAGAATGGCCTTGAGTGGGTCGCCAGGAGCAATGTTGGCAAAGCGCCAGGCTTCCCGGTGTGCTGCCAACAATTTGACCTCTGGCACGGCAATGCCCTGGGCGCGCTGGGGCAGGGCGTTTTTGACTGCCAAGAGTGCCGCCTCTGCCGCGTCCATGCCGGGGTTGAGCGCCAGTGCCGCGGCGTTGACCGCCAGCACCGAGCGGTACAGCATCCCGGCGCGACGCGGGCTGAGGGCTATACCAGCTTGTGCCAGCAAGGCCACCAGGGTTCGCACGTATGAGGCGACACCACTGGCCAGGCTTTGGCTGATCGAGGGCAGGGTGGTGCGTGTTCTTGCTACTAGTTCGGCCAGGTAATGTGCTGCTTCGGTAGTGATGGGGCAATCATTGGCCTGGATGATGGCCAGTTGCTCGTCTTCATTGAGCGCTGTCCAGGCGGGCATCTCGACCACAAAGGCAAAGCGGTCGGCCAATGCCGTATCAAGTGGCTCGGAACCCAGATAGCCGTTGTCGTTGTCATCCGTGGAGGGTGGGTTCATGGCGGCCCAGCGGTAGCGCAAGCCCGCCAGTGCCAGGCCTTGCACCTTGCGCTCGTGGATGATGGGAAAGAGCTTGTTCTGAATGTCTGGCCGACAACGGCTGATCTCGTCGAAGATCACCGCACCAGCGCCCCAAATGGCCGCAGGTGTCTTGACATAGTCCAGACGTCCGTCCTTGCCTGGCATGGGAAAACCAACCAGATCATCAAAGTTGAGCAGGCTGGCGTTGTAGTGCCTGAATTCGAGCCCCAGTGCCGTGGCCACCTGGGTTAAAAGCAGGCTTTTGGCAGTGCCGTGGGGGCCAATGAGCAGCAGGGGCTCCTCGGTGGCAAGTGCCGCCACCAGAACCGGGGCAATGCCTTGAAGGCCTTGCAGCCCGAGGCGTTTGAACGGGCATGGCCCGCCATGAATCATCATGATTGATCTCCTGTTTAGCTGCGTTTGACAAGGTGTCGGGGGCAGCAATCTGGAACAAATCCCCCCGGCTGGTTTACCCCAATGGGAAGGCTGCCAAGCCTGTTCAGCCCTTCACTGCGTTGCTGATGCCTGGTGAACGCGCGAGGCCTGTCTTGCTGGAAAAAAGCAGCGCAGCGGGATTGGGTCCTTGAACTCGCTGGCAAACAAGAATCCGCGAGGGGCAGGACGAGCCTGGATTGGGGAAAGAGCAAAGTGCGCTGCGGTGGTTCGCAAGATTTGCTGGATACGCGCTTGAGCGCTCAAAGATGAACTAGCAACCATGTGGTTTCTCCTGTTTAGCCGCGTTTGACAGACGTCGAGGGCAGCAATCTGGAACAAATCCCCTCAGCCACTTCTCCACAAGGGAAGGCGGGCCACGCCTGTGTTGATCAACAAAATGGGAGGTTTAGAAAACAAAAAACCCGCCGTTTTGAAAGGGCGGGTTGACGCTTGCGGCTTGGTTGCTCTTGCGAGCCACATCTGCTTTTGCAAACCACCTTGCCCCGAATGGCAGGTTGGTGTGGGCGTCAACCCAACTCTTGATGATGGATAGATTATATGTTCGGCGGGGTAGAAAAGTCAATCAACGTCCTTTGTTGACGAAGCCAGTGTTGCGTATTTGAGTGATGGAGACTGATCGAAAGTTTCGCGTACAGTTTGACGGTCCCCATAGACTTTATTCATATGCCTTTTTGTGTTTATGTCATCCGGCTTAGGGTCGCTGTGCTCAATGTCAGACGGTTCGCTCGCGAGAATCCAGGCCACATCGCCTACAAGCCTTGCGTCTATGTTGGCTCTACTGGTTTGACACCTGAGCAGCGGTTGGTCCGGCATTTGACGGCGAAGACGGGAAGCAGATTCGTCAAGTTGTATTGCATCGGGTTGCATAAACGGTTGACGGAAAGGCAGCCCATTTTCATGACGCGGGCGGAGGCTGAAGCACACGAAAAAGCCCTGTCGGAGCGCTTGCGACGAAAGGGCTATGCGGTCTGGTCAAGGTGAATCGCGTCATCAATTGGCATAACCGTTCGCCCTTACAAGCTGAAGTAATAAGCCTTGATTTTCTCGGCCATCAACTTGCGCCGCTGCCGTAAAAATTCTGGGTAATCGTCTTTGGTCATCGTCAAAACCGATTCCGGCAGGCAATTCGCGTTCAAGTTTTCAGCCAACACTTCACGGGAGCAGATGGCGCCGTATTTAAGTTGCCCGGTATCACATTGAGCAAGGACGCCAGCAAAATAGACGTGAGGTGACTTGCTGCCAATCTTGATGTTGATGGAGTCTTGCGTGTACACGTAATTGGCGATCTGGTTGTATTCAGACCGGGTCTTGCCAGCGTCCTTGAGCATTTGCCTGGGAAAGATGTGATGAACATCGCCCAGTAGCGAAACCAATTGCTGCACGGTCACATCGTTTGAAAGCAGGCCTTTGTCATTGCCTTTGATTTGTGCTGCCACAAATACCCAGAACAATGGGTGACTGGTTGCCGAAACTTCCAGCGACTGAACCAGCCCAAACTCCCAATACGCCTCGGACAATTCCGCCTGTTCTGTTCGAGCAAGCACCTCTGCAAAGTCGGGCTCCTCAACCAGGCGAATATCCTTCTCAAACTGCGACTCTGCGGCCCCTGAAAATCGACCCGTGAGGATGGACAAGACAAACCAGCGGCGCACCAGCTTCTCGATGACGGCCTCTTCCAAGCCCTTGCGCCGCAGGCCCAGATAAAGCGCATAGGCAAAATTCAATGCGTTCTGGGAACGCACCATGGCATTGACGATAAAGCCGGCCGACTTGATGATGATCACAAAGCGCTTGAAATGCGTTTCGTTGATGTAACGGAGCACACCTTCAGACATCTTCTGAAATGACTTTTCCGCAATTTCCTCCTCATATTGCTTGGTTACAAAATTCCTGCCCGAAAGCAGGCTCACCAAATCAGACAGCTTGCCGCGTCCAAATTCGGTGCCAAAGGTGACGCGCAGAACATCGACGTAGCTGGGGTCATACAGGTCTTCGCTGTCTGCTTTCAACCAAGCCATCTTGGGAAAATAGTCGGTCGCGGCAAAGTCGGGGTCGTGGTCCTTGATCTGCCCATGAAAGCCTGGCTCGACCGCCAGATGGCAGAAGTAATCAATCGCCTTGCGCAACGAGGGGCCACCGTACTTGCTGTCTGCTGCAATCTTTGACATGACAAAGTCGGCTTGCGACAGTACCGTGCCCTTGGAGTTGATGCGGATGAATATCTCGGTGACGGTTTCAATGTCGAGATCGTGCGCCAGCTCAATCAGCCCCACTTGTTTTTTGGCGACATCGCCAAGCGCAGTCAGGGCGTTTTCGATTCGCTCTTCGGACACCTGTGGATTCGCCTGTTGGTAGTCGCGCACTGCCTTGAGTAAGCCGACCTTGCCGCCAATGATGGCAGACACATCAGGTATCCAGGCGGCGTCTTTTACAATGGCCGCGTCGGCAACCTTGAACTCTTCTTTGACCGGGTTGAATGCAATGCGGATGTGGACTTTGCGATAGTCCTTATTGACCACTTGCTGCCCAAGCACGGCGGCAGTCAACGCGGTTACCCGCTGTTGGCCATCAATCAAAATCATTCGCCCCTGTGCCATGCTCCCGTCCTTGAGCTTGATGTCTGGGTTGCGCCAGGCAATCAGATAGCCAACGGGGTAGCCCTTGTACAAAGAATCCAGCAGGTCACGGACTTGGGATGCGTCCCACACAAATGGCCGCTGAATTTCTGGAATCGCAATCTCTCCTTCGCGCACCTTGGACAAGATGCTGCCAATCATGTATTGGTTAACTTCGTATTGTTGTATGCTCATTTGAATCCCCCCTTTAAACTTTATTCGGCCAGCGCTTTCATCAGCGCATCCCTTGCATCCTGGTAAAACTCGACGTCCAGCTTGGTCGCCATGTCATCCGACAGTTCAAACAGCTGCCGTCTTGCGGCCACCGGCAGCAGTAAGGACTTTGCCCCTTTTTCAATGGCCATTTCTGCTAACGCCACGGCGTTGTGTATGGGTTCGATGCTGCCGCCCAGCGTGACCTCGCCCGCCACCACCAGGCCACCGCGCACCGACTTGCGCAACAGCGCACCGCACAGTGCAATCAGTGAGGCCACACCGGTCTTGGCGCCTGATTTGGCGGTGTCAAAGCTGCGCAATTGCACTGAAAATTCGTGCGCTCGTGGGTCACGGTCGCCCACCAGGCTCATGGCGCGGGCGTACAGGTTTTGCTCGGCGCAGCGGATCGACTCTTGAAAAGCGGCTGGCACCGGTTTGTTTAGCACGCGCACGCCGCTGCCTGGGCCTTCGTTGACCTCGATGCGGAACAAGCCTGGATGTTCTTCAGGGCCACCCGGGCTAAGTGCCCAAATCTGACCAGCTTCCAGGGGTTCTTCGCCGATTCCACTCTGGCCCTGTAATTCTGCGGTGGTGACAAACTTCTCTATGCCTTCAGTGCCCAGCGTGTAGCTGAAGTGGGTATTGCGAAATTCTGCTGCACCTATGCGCTTTTGCTGTTCTTTGACACGCCTGCGCACTTCAAGTGCCAGGCGAACAGCCCATTCAAGGTCTTCGTCAGACACATCCGCCTCTGCGTTGGGCGACATCAGCTTGAGCAAGCCACTGACCGTTTTGTTCACGCCATTGATGTCCCGCCCCGACAAGGCGCCACCATAGAACACCCGGTTTTGCAGCAGCGCCAAGCGGCTCTGGTCGCGTAAATGGGTCAGGCATTCTGACAAGAAGTCGCTAACCAGGCCGAAGTGTTCGGTAAACAACTTTGGATTGAGTTTGGGCACGTCCCAGCCGGGCAGGTAGCAGTGGATTCGGTCCATGAAGGCGGTGTCGTCGCGCATCTCGGGCGGCAGCGGTGAAAACAGGTGACCGACGCGCTGCTGGGTCGCCACATCCACGTCAAAGTTGCCCACCATCACGATCGACCCATTTGCGCGAATGCTCTCCTTGCCCCGCGAGAATTCGCCGCTCTCCATGTAACCCTTCATGATGTTGACGCCATCTTTCTGGTCAAAAGACACGCCCGACACTTCGTCAAAACACACCACGTCGTACTGGCACACCAGGCCGCGCTGGCCGTTTTGGTTGTTGACAAACATGCGCGCCACGCTGGCTTTGCCGCCCGACACCAGGTGTGCGTAGGGCGACACCTGCTGAAACAAGTGCGACTTGCCAGTGCCCCGTGGCCCGATTTCCACCATGTTGTAGTTGCGCTCGACAAACGGCACCATGCGCAGCAGCATGGCGTCTTTGGCACGTTCGGTCAACTCGGCGGGCTCCAGCCCAATTGACCGTAACAACAGGTCTTTCCACTGGGCCGAGGTGAACTGTGCGCGTGCCGCCGTCATCACGTCCAGGACGTCGTTGCGTGAGAGTTGAATTGCCCGCAGGTTATCAATGCCGAAAGCCCGTCCGCCTTTTTCAAGCGCAATGGTGGCGTCGTAGCCCAGCGTCACTTCGGCATAAAAACCGCCGGTGAGCATGCGCTGGTGCTCGCGCACGGTTTCTGCCTGAATGCGCACATCGCGCAATTTAAGGCTGGGCAGTTCCGCCACATACGAGTCTGTTTTAGCGTCGAGCCGGGCCGACACGATGTCGATAATCTTGACCTGGCCTTTCTCGCGGGCGCTGGACTTGATCAGTTCCTCGTTGCCGGCGCGCACCGTGCGCTCGGACAACTGGCGCTGCACAATGGCCAGTCCCTCGGCGATTTCGGTCTCATCGGTAGTGGCGCAGTAGCGCCCTAACAAAAATTCGACCACGTAGGTGGGCACGGGGAACTGCCGTGAAAACTGGCGCACCAGGTCTTTGCGCACCAGGTAGCCATCAAAGGCCTGCGCCGTCAACCGATCCAAATCATCCAACTGCATGCCACACCTCGCCAAATTTGAGTTGCTCTTGCACCACCTTTTGCCCGTCTCGGCGCAGTACGAGGTTGACTACCTCGCCCAACAATTCGTCCACCTCGTCCAGCACCACGCGGCCTTTGCCTTGCGCATCCACCACACCCGGCTCACCCGCGCTGAGGCCCAGGCGCTCTAGTGTGATCGTCAAGCCCTCGGCAAAAGCGGCCTCCACTTTGCAGATGGATTTGCCAGAGTTCCAGCTCACACTTTTCAGTGCAGGTTGTCCTGCCACTGGGCTGTCTGATGTCACATTCACCAAGGGCACCACGCATTCCTGCAGCGTCAGTCCGCCATGGTCATACACCTGGCCGGCCCGAAACGCGCTGATTCCGGGGGCCAGGGCAATGCGCACTTGCGGGCCGTAGCTCCAGGGCAGGGTCATGGCGTCGATGCCGGTGGCGGCATCTTTGACCACAGCGCAGCGTGCCCACTTGGTCTCTGTCAGTTTGGGCTCCAGCTCGACCTTGGGCAGCCCGCCGGGTAGCAGCAGCCAGCCGTGGTCGGTGACCACCCGCACGCGCTGCCAGCCTGCGTTGAGCAAACGCTGCACCGTTTGCGCCAGCTTGGCTACGTGGCGCGGCGCTTCTGTGGCCAGGCGCAAGCCCTTTTGGTGGCCGTCCGAGTCGATGTCATCCAAAAACTCTGCCCAACCGCGCCCGCTGGCCAGGGCCGGTGCATCAGCATCCACGCGGGTGAAGCCCTCTGCCTCTATGGCGCGGCGCAGGCGCTCGGCGGTGTAGTCGCCATCGCTGCCGGATACTTTCAAGATCGGCTCGAATCCGCTGGCGTTATCAGACACCTGCGCTGCAACAAACCCTGGAGAACACCACACCTTGCCCGAACTGGTGACCGAGGGCACACTGGTAAAGCGGTGTTGCAGGTCCACCTTGAGCCCAGTGCTTTGCAAGGCCGCTTCAAGCTGGCGCGCCAGGTCCAGGCGCAGGCCATCGACAAACACCAGCACGGTGCCATCAGGCACTTCGTCGGCTTGTTTGACTGGGTAACCCTCGGTCAGCACCCGCTGCTGAAAGGTTTCTGCAGCGCGCTGCAACCAGGGGCGGTACAGCGCCAGCAGGGCGGGCTCGACTTGCGCGGTGCAATGGGCGGCTTGGGCCAGTGCCAGCGCCTGCATGGCGGCCGCGTCCACGGTCCAGCCATCGGCAGCCCAGGCAGTTGCCTGATGCGCCGCACTGCCGCCCACGGCGGGCTGCAACACCGCCTGCGCGATGGTGGCCAGCGGCTGCAGCACTTGGGCCAGTGGTGCCTTGCCCAAAGTGGCCCACACCGTTTGGCGGCGGGCTGCATGCTGGGCCTCAAGTGCCAGCAGTTGCTTGGCGGCTTGCGCACTGTCGGCCAGCGCAAGGGCTTGCAGCGCCTTGGCTAAAGCGGCCTCGTCGGCGTCGTTTTCTCGGGGGTAGCGTTCGGCACCGGTGAGCAAATCAGGTGCGGATACCGCCTTGAACACGTCGTACAAGCCGGCCTGCTCTTGCGGGCGTTTGGCAAATTTGTCCCACACGTCAAAAGCCGCATCCGACTCACGGGCCTGCAACACCAGCGCCGCTGCGCTCAAAGGGCCTTGTTGCAGATCGATGCCGTAGCGCTGCCGGGTGGATGCCACAAAACTGGGCCAGGCCTCGCCCTTTTCCTGTTGCAGTTGCGCGGGGTCTGAGAGCCAGCGCAACACGTCGTCCGCCGGGTTGGGGTTGAGCAGCTCGTCCAGGAACGCCAGGTCAATCACGCGCCCTTGCAGCGTCACCAGCGCGCGCGACATCAGCCGAGGCAGTGCGGTTTTAAGAGCGGCTAAGGTTGCCTGATCACCCCGGGTGGTGATACCCAGGCCAGTACGTTTACTCTCAAAAAAAGCCCGCAGCGTCCAGTCTTTGCTGTTGTCCTGGCGCCAAAAGTTGCCCCGGTATTGCAGTTCGGCAATGGGGGCCAACTGCGGGTCGTCTTTGACCGTACGCAGGTCGGTGCGCAGGCTGCCATTGGCCACGCCAGGCAAATACAAAATGGGCACCTGGCCTGCTGCCAAACCACCCGCCTGGCCATCGGCCACCATGCGCAGCCAGGCAC
>Ga0210034_1001921_pt1 | contig 16845 bp, 8 predicted proteins | sample CryGeymeta201505_FD_185466 | JGI IMG/M metagenome (GOLD analysis project Ga0210034, IMG submission 185466) | Groundwater microbial communities from Crystal Geyser aquifers in Utah, USA - Crystal Geyser metaG 2015-05 (SPAdes) (version 2) | ecosystem: Environmental > Aquatic > Deep subsurface >... | reverse complement strand
CTTGCTTCGGGCAGGGAAACGATTGATGTGATTTCTTCTTTTATACTCATTTTACTTAATGATTATTAAACACGATTCGTATGGGAGTCATATCTTATTAAATTGATTTTCAAATAGTCGGGTGCTAATATAATGTTTTAAAATTTTAAGAGTAATCCCGTTTGGAAAAAGATACGATAATAATCAAAGGCGCGCGCGAGCACAATTTAAAAAACATTGATGTTGAAATTCCCCGTGAATCATTTACGGTCATCACCGGATTATCCGGCTCGGGCAAATCATCTTTAGCTTTTGATACTATTTATGCCGAAGGGCAGCGCCGCTACATCGAATCATTATCAGCTTATGCAAGGCAATTTCTTGATATGCTAGAAAAACCCGATGTTGATTTAATTGAAGGATTAAGCCCCGCCATTTCTATAGAGCAAAAATCAACAAGCGGAAATCCCCGTTCAACAGTTGGAACAGTAACTGAAATATATGACTATTTACGCCTGCTTTACGCCCGGCTCGGTACGCCGCATTGCTCCAATTGCGGCAAACCGGTTTCAAAACAATCGTCGGCTCAAATTAAAGATGGTATTATTTCTTCGCTAACGGATAAAAGAATTACAATTCTCGCTCCCATCATAAGAGGTAGAAAAGGTCATTACAGAGAATTGTTTGAAGAAGTATTATCGGATGGGTTTTTACGCGTAAGAGTCGATAGTGAAATTTTTGAAATTGTTAAGGGATTTCAAGTAGATAGATATAAAATTCATAACATAGAAATTGTTATTGATAGAGTTACAGTAAATGAAAAAGGGAGAACAAGAATAGCCGAATCGGTTGATGTCGCCTTAAATTACGGCAACGGAATGACAATAGTTACTGACGGCAAAGAAGATTTTATATACAGCCGTCATCTTGCTTGTATGGATTGTGGAATAAGTTACCAGGAACTTGCGCCAAATTCGTTCTCATTTAACTCTCCTTATGGATCATGTCCGGAGTGCGAAGGGCTTGGAGAAAAGAAAGAACTTGATATCAATTTAATTATTCCGGATTGGAATAAATCATTGAATGAAGAAGCTCTTTCGCCGATGGGTAAGCCGCGAACGATTTGGTTCTTTAATCAGCTAACGGGAGTAGCACAAAAGTATGGTTTTAATTTTGATACAAAGCTTAAAGACCTCACACCCGGGCAGAAAGAAATATTACTAAACGGAAGTAAAGAAAAAATTCCATTCTCATATTCTTACGGAAACAGCAAGCCTGTAATCTATATGCACAAATTTGCGGGACTGTTTAACTACTTAAAAAATTATTACAACACAACAAGTTCCAACAATGTTAGAGAGTGGGTAGAAGCGTATATGAACACGGTTACCTGTAGTGCATGCGGCGGGGGAAGGTTAAAACAGGAATCACTTGCTGTAAAATTTAATGATAAAAACATAAGTGAAGTTTCCTCTCTTTCAATATTACGTGCGAAGGAATTTTTCAAAAGCATTGAACTAACGGGTAACAATGCTATCGTTGCCAAACCTATTCTTAAAGAAATTGCAACGCGTTTAGATTTTCTGTTAAACGTAGGACTCGATTATCTAACTCTAAATCGTTCGGCAAGAACTTTATCCGGAGGTGAATCGCAGCGGATTCGGCTTGCAACGCAAATTGGTACACAGCTTGCGGGAGTCCTCTATGTGCTTGATGAGCCGAGTATTGGATTACATCAGAGTGATAATATTAAGCTTATTAATTCACTTAAAAAGCTGCGCGATCTTGGCAATACTGTTATAGTGGTGGAACATGATAAAGAGACAATCCAAAGTTCCGACTATATGATCGATCTCGGTCCCGGTGCAGGCGAACACGGCGGCAAAGTTTGTTTTGCTGGAGAAACTAAAACACTTCTCCAATCGTTCAATGGAACTGATTCGTTAACTCTTTCCTATTTGAGAAACAATAAAGAAATTAAAATTCCGGATGTTAGAAGAAAGGGAAGCGGAAACTATTTAGTTTTAAAAGGAGCGCGCGGCAATAATTTAAAAGATGTTACTCTAAAGATCCCTCTCGGCACTTTAACGCTTATTACAGGAGTAAGCGGTTCGGGCAAATCAACTTTAGTAAACCACACACTTGTTAAAATTTTGATGAATAAAATTTATAAAAGCAAAGTAGTGCCTTTACCCTACAAATCAATAGCTGGATTAGAGTACGTTGATAAAGTAATTGAGATTGACCAATCACCAATTGGACGAACACCACGTTCTAATCCAGCTACGTATACGGGGCTTTTTACTTTTATTCGTGATCTTTTTTCGCAAATGCCGGAATCAAAAATAAGAGGATATGCAACCGGACGGTTTAGTTTTAACGTTTCAGGCGGAAGATGTGAAGAGTGCGGCGGTGATGGTTTGCGAATGAACTTTTTACCGGATGTTTATGTGCAGTGCGATGTTTGCAAAGGCAAACGTTATAACCGCGAAACTCTGGAAGTTTTATACAAAACAAAATCTATTGCCGATGTTCTGCAAATGACTGTATTCGAAGCACTCGAATTTTTTGAAGATCATCCTAGAATAAAAAGGAAATTGAAAGCGATAAATGATGTTGGGCTTGGATATATCACGCTCGGGCAGCAGGCAACAACCTTGTCAGGCGGGGAAGCGCAGCGTGTTAAATTAGCGACCGAATTAAGTAAAGTAAGCACCGGCAAAACTGTTTATATTATGGATGAACCAACTACCGGATTACATTTTGAAGATGTAAATATCCTCTTAAAGGTGTTAAATAAACTTGTTGACAAAGGGAATACCGTTATAGTAATTGAACATAATCTTGATGTAATTAAAGTTGCCGACTGGATAATTGATCTTGGTCCAAATGGCGGTGAAATGGGGGGTAAAATTATAGCGCAGGGTACGCCTGAAAAGATTGTTAAAAATAAAAATAGTTTAACGGGAGAGTTTTTGCAAAAAGAGTTAAAGAAAAATTACCTTCCGGATGTATCTAAAAATTTTAAACCTGCTATTTCTAAGAATGTAGTGAACCGACTAAAAAAAGAGAAAATATTGGAATAGCAAAATTCTCATCATCTGCTGTTGGTTAATTATGAAACCACAGTCCAGAATACCAAAATAATTATACTCAAAATTCTTTAGCTGCAAAACGTAATTCAACTATAGTAGTAAAATAACCGGAGCCGCACTCAATATTAAAATTTTATCGGGGGGATATTCCGCAAATGAAAACCAAAAAAAAATAATTTGCATAGCTTGTAAAAGCATAGTTATATTTGCGCACTTTTAATAGGGATTTGCACCACTTCAAAGCAAATCAATCAGTTATTACATCTTAATCCATTCCGATGGTAAAGACCCGCCGGAATTATAAACACTATTTTAAAAATGAAATCAATTAGACCCTGGGAATTAAAACTTAGAGAATGGCAATTAGAAGCAGCTCGAAAAGTGAAAGAAAAATATGATAGAGGCGAAAAAGATTTTTTATGTGTTGCTACACCCGGCGCGGGTAAAACAATCTTTGCACTTCGTGTAGCGCATTATCTTTTAAACAGGCAGATGATAGAGCGTGTGGTGATAATTTGTCCAACCGAACATTTAAAAAAACAATGGGCTGAGAACGCTTATGCTGCGGGGATAGACATTGATCCCGAATTCGAAAATTCTAAAGGAAAAGAAACTAATGATTTCTTTGGTGCAGTATTGACTTATGCGCAGGTAGGAAGAGAACCAAAAGTACACAAACGAAATTGCGACAGAAAAAAAACATTTGTTGTCTTCGATGAAATCCATCACCTCGGAGAAGAATTATCCTGGGGAGAATCAATAAGAAAAGCATTTGAAAACTCTGCTTATCGGCTTGCAATTTCTGGAACGCCATTTCGAAGGGATAATAATCCGATTCCTTTTGTTAATTATGTTAATTCACAAAGCGTCGCCGATTTTGTTTACGGTTATACCGAAGCGCTGTTTGATAAAGTTTGCCGTCCGGTATTTTTTCCGGCTTATCAGGGTGAGATGGAGTGGAGAGTAAAAGATAAAATATACAAAGCTACTTTTTCCGATAACATCGATAGAAGCCATGCATCGGAACGGCTGCGCACGGCGCTTGATGCGGACGGTAAATGGCTTCGAACAGTTTTAACCGACGCAGAAAAAAAACTCTCCGAAATAAGAAATAGGCGTCCCGAAGCCGGCGGACTGCTCATAGCCATTGACCAAAAACATGCGCGCTTATGCAGTAAACTGCTTCACGAAATAACAGGAAGAAAACCTGCCGTAGTTGTAAGCGATGATCCTAAAGCATCAAAAAAAATAAAAGAGTTTAGTAACAGTTCAGAACGCTGGTTGATTGCTGTTAAGATGGTTTCTGAAGGGGTGGATATTCCGAGATTGTGCGTTGGTGTTTATGCAACGAATATCAAAAGCGAGTTGTTTTTTAGACAAGCAGTGGGACGCTTTGTACGTCAACAGAAGAACTATCTTGATCAGGATGCTTACATATATATTCCAAAAGATATTGTCCTCGTGGATTTCGCCAAAGAAATTGAAGTTGAACGTGATCATTACATCAATAAAAAAGATTATTTGCAAAACATGATTAGCACTGATTCATTGCTGAAACCAACAAAGAATGAAGAGCATGAATCAACATTTGAAGCAATTAATTCAGTAGCGACCGGCAAAGTACAGTTAGAGCTTGATTTTGGAAAAGAATTTTCGTTGCCTGATAATCTCAATAAAAAATTCAATAGAAAAGAAAAAGTCATTCAGAAAAAACCGGAAGAAATTCCCGTTTATTTACAAATAGAAAAACTTAAGGGAGATATAAAAGTTATCGCAAGAGATGTCGCTATCAAAACAAAGGAAGAAAGCGGATGGATTGACTGGAATCTTCCCCATAAAAAATGGATAAAACTTGGCGGCAAACCGATTGAGCAGGAAACGATAAAAGAACTATTAAAAAGAAAAACATGGCTGCTCGAGCAGTTGTAAATTAATTACTGAATCCACTCTAAAAAGCTGATACTGATTATTTGTAAGAAGCTGGATAGGAAGTAATTTTCAATGTCCAAATCAGTGTAAATCAGCTGGATCAGCGTCACCTGCGTTCCATTTTTCAATGGAATGCATGATTGCTGTGAAAGAATATTTACTTTTTAATCTCACACTTCAATGAAATTTTCATCAATTCATGCTAAACTCCGAGTAAAACAATTTACTAATTGGATTGAAGACTTAATTTGTCTGAACATAGCGTTATGACAAAAATTATTCTCCGTTACTTAGTTTATTTCTTGTTAAATTTCAGAAGAAAAAATGGAAAATTATTGAAGACATTTAGATACTCTATATTTTACAGGTTAGTTTACAAATACGCCAATATTCCGCTAACAATTTTTTTAGCCCTTTACCTTATCTATTGGGGCGCTGCAATAGATAAGCACATAATTTATTTATTGCCGTTTTTGTTTACACTTTTAATAGTTTATTTTTTAAATAAACATTATTTACTGCTCTATAAAATAATGCCGTTCAAAATAGAAGCGGATGATGAAAAGTTAATATGCAGTAAATTTTTTATGTCAAAAAAAGTTAGAACTATTTACTTTAACAATATTGAAAAATTAGAGGGGGGCTTGTTTGAAGGAAAACCCCGCGGCATAATGCGTTTGTGCGATGGTCAAAGTAAAGTATGGATAGGAATCTATCAAAATATAATAAACGGACGGGAACTTGGCACACTGATATTAAGCAAAGTACAAGCAGAAGTTTATAATTCCGTCCTTGAAAAAATTAATAAACAAACTAAAAGTAAAAGAGTTTGAAATTTGTCAGGTTTCTACGTTCTGAAGAGTACAACTGTCAAGTACAATACATTACTCTCGCACTCTTTTTATCATTCAATTTAATTAGCGAAAAAGGATTCCTAAGCAAATAATGAAAATAGCAGTATTAGCTTCGGGCGGAGTAGACAGTTCCGTTGCATTAAGATTACTAAAAGAAGAAGGGCACGATATAACAGCCTTTTACCTTAAGATATGGCTTCAGGATGAATTTTCATTTCTCGGCGACTGCCCCTGGGAGGAAGATTTATCATATATCCGAGCCGTTTGCAAACAGGCTGAAATCCCTTTCGAAGTTTTAAATTTGCAAACCGAATATTGGGATTCTGTTGTTAAATATACTATCGAGGAGATTAGAGAAGGGCGCACACCAAATCCCGATATATTTTGTAATAGTTTGATTAAGTTCGGACAGTTTTATGATAAGATAGACAAATCGTTTGAAAAAGTAGCAACCGGACACTATGCTCTTGTAGAAAAGAGAGTAAATAAATTTATACTGAAGCAGGCGCCGGATCCGGTTAAAGATCAAACATACTTTTTAGCATATTTAACTCAGACGCAATTAAGCCGCGCTCTCTTTCCGCTCGGTCATTTAGATAAAAAACAAGTGCGCACACTTGCCCAAAAATTTGATCTTCCAAATAAAGAAAGAAAAGACAGCCAGGGCATTTGTTTTCTTGGACAAATTAAATTTAACGAATTTGTAAAACATCATCTCGGTGAAATTAAAGGGGAGATAGTTGAGTACGAAACAAATAAAAAATTAGGCGAGCACAACGGATATTATTTTTACACAATAGGTCAGCGATCAGGTCTTGGACTGTCAGGCGGTCCCTGGTATGTTGTTAAAAAAGATATAGCAAAAAATATCATTTACATTTCAAGGGAAAATCTTTCGCACAGAAGCCGCAGCGAATTTTATGCCGGTAAGTTCAACTGGATAAAAAATGAATTACCTGCTGAAGGGAATTACAATGTAAAAATTCGTCACGGAGCAAGATTTTACAATTGTAATATTTCATTTGTTGAAAACGAGAATGCGCTTATTAAAATTGATGTTCCTGACCAGGGGATAGCCCCGGGGCAGTTTGCGGTTATTTATGACAACGATGAATGTCTCGGAGGCGGTGTTATACTTTCTGATTAAGCGATATATTTTAAGTGTAAAAATAGCGGTTAGAATTTGTATCTGCTGCGGATTTGTAATTAAAAATGTTGTGTTTTGAAAACCAACAATTAGTGATAGGATTTAAATCTAACTGTGAATGTCGTTCCTTCATCCTTCTTACTTTTAACTTCTATTTGGGCATCATTCATTTCACAATACCTCTTCACAAGGGCTAATCCAAGTCCGTTGCCTTCATACTTTCTCGAATAACCCTGTTCTTCCTGAGTAAAAGCTTTGAAAAGAAGCGGCATATATTCAGTTGAAATCCCGATGCCGGTATCTGTTATATCTACACATAAAAAAGAATCATCAACATTGTACATAACCACATCAACTTTACCATGTTCGGTATAATTTATGGCATTATAAATTAAATTTGAGAATAGGTGAGAGACAGAATATTGATCAGCTTCAATTTTGTAATTTATAGTTTTATCAATAAAATTTAAGGCAAGCGCTTTTTGATTTGCCTGCGGAGTAAATTCTTCAACTAAATCTAAAAGCACATCATTTTTAATGTCCAACAATTCTTTTTTAATTTCAAAATTGCCGGTTTGAATTTGCGCCATATTTAAAATCGAATCAATGGTTCTGATTATTCTTCTATTTGCTTTTTCAATTGTGCCGAAACAACTTTTTAGAAAAGGCTCAATCTTGTCTGCAAGCTCATCCCTTATTAAAGAAGTATAACTTGAAATTATATTTATCGGGGTTCTTATTTCGTGCGACATTTGAGCGAGGAATTCTGTCTTTAATCTATCAGACCTTTCCGCATTCTCTTTAGACTGAAGCAGAGCATTTTCATATTTTTTTCGTTCTGAAATATCCCTGTGTATTGATAATATAGCCATGTCATTTTTATAATGAATCATCGTGGCGTTAATATCAACATTAATTGCAAGCCCATCTTTTTTAGTATGAATTACTGTCCGATTTTGCACGTTTTTATTATCTTCAAACGACTTCCAAAAATTCATTGACGTTTCTTTTTCGGCAGACAAATCGCAAAGGAACATTCCTTTTAACTCCTCCAAAGAATAACCGTATAGATTTGCAGCAGAGTTATTAACTTCGTAAATCGAAAGTGTATTCGGATTCGTTATAAGTATTGCATCGTGCGCATATTCAAATAAGCCGCGGTAATCTTTTTCTGATTGTGCAAGTTTTTCTTCGAACTCCATACGCTCTTTTATTCTTTGTTGTAATTCTTTGTTTCTTCTCTGCATTGATTCAAATCTAAATCTGTAAAAGCCATACATTAAACTTAAAATTATCAATGCTGAAAATGTATAGAACCAATTCGTCTGCCAGTAAGGTTCTTCAATAGCAAAGTTAATAGAGGCAGGAATATTGTTCCAAATGTTAAAATTATTACTTGATGTGACAAGGAAAGTATATTTTCCCGGCGGAAGGTTGGAATAAGTAGCGCTGTTCTTACTTGTTACCGGCGACCATTTTTTATCGAAACCTTCAAGTTTATATTTATATTTTACAGATGCAGGGCTAAAATAGTTGATGCCTATAAAATCAAATGTAACGTGGTTTTCATCATAAGGCAGTTTAATGCCGGGAGGAATAAATTCGTACGGATTCGCTTTTACCGAACTGAAAAGAGTCAAATTAACATTTTCTAAAAACAATCTTAAATTGGTTATGTAAGTTTTATTTCCTCTTTTATTTATCTTTATATCCAAAGGATCGAATTTTACTAAACCTTCAGTTGTTCCGATCCATAAATTTCCATCGCCGTCTAATAAACTTGCACCCTGATTGCATTCGGTCCCGGGAAAACCATTGTCTGAATTATAAGCTAAAATTTCAACCGTATCATTATCAACAAATTTTTTCCAGTTCAATCGGTTCATTCCTGAATTGGTACCTATCCAAAGGAATTTATCATTGTCAAACAACATTATTAGAGAAGTGTTGTTATTCAGTCCGTCCTTCGTAGTGAAGTGTTTGAAAGTTTTTTTCTTAATATCATAAAACGCTACCCCGCCGCCGTATAAACCAAACCACAAATTATTATTATCATCTTCTAAAATTTTCATAATTGCATAGCCGCCCAGTTGTTTTGATTCCTCAGCATCGACGAATTTATCGTCTTGCAGCTTGTAAAGCATTTTATCTGTTGCTGCCCAAATTGTTTGCTGATTATCTTCCAGTATGGAATGGACGGGAATGTAAGAAATTATCGGAAGAGGATATGCTTTAAAAGTTTTCCCGTCATATTTATAAATTCCGTTATAAAAAGTGCCGATCCAGAGATTGCCTTTTTTATCTTCATAAATATTTAAAATTGAAAAATCCGGCAAGTATTTTGCATAGCTTCCGAAAGTTGTTTTTACAATTAAACCTTGGTCAGTTCCAATCCACAAATTTCCCCTGGAATCTTTAAAGAGCGCCCAAACAGTTTTTAAAGAAAAAGTTTTATTGGCTGGATGCGGAGAAAATTTTCCGTCGGCTAAATTGATAATTCCGCTATCTTCTGTTCCAATTAAAATTGATTCATCTGTTTCAATAATTGCCCAAACATCCGCCTTCAGCTTTGTTTTATCGTAACGGATAAAGTTTTCGTCTTTCAAAACACTAATACCATTCGTTGTTCCGATCCAGATATCGTTTTCAAAATCTTCCATTATTGTCCAAACAGAATTATTAACCAGTCCTTTCTCTTTAGTATAATGAACAAATTGTTCGCCGTCGAAATCAAACAAACCTTCGGTTGTACCAACCCAGATTTTTTTTTCTTTATCTTGATATAATGACCAGACCGCTACGCTGTTTAAGCCTGCTGCTTTAAAGATTTTGATTTTATTATTTGAAATTGCACACAATCCCTCTTCTGTTCCAACCCAGAGTTTATCGTCATCATCCCAAAGGAGAGACCAAACAGAAGTGCTGGCGAGTCCGTTATCTTTTGTAAAGACATTTGTTTCTTCCGCTCTAAGATGTATTAATCCCATTCCGCTGCCAATCCAGATAGTGCCATCACGATCTTCTGCAAAACACCAAACTTCATTCTTTTTCGGCAGTGAATTTATTTTCACTTCGCTAAATATTTTGCCGTTAAAAGTATAAGCGCCGGCATCTGTTCCAATCCAGATCGTTCCTTTTGAATCTTCAAAAACCGTATATATAACTGAAGATTTTAACTCTGAGTTTTGTGGAGAATAATTATAAAAGATTTTACCGTCGTATCGGGTGAGTCCGCCGTTGGTTGCTGCCCAGATGTTTCCCTTTATATCCTGTATTAATTTATAGACTACATTACCGCCAATTCCGTTGCTTATGTTAAATCGCTGAAAATTTATTCCGTCAAATTTATTAATCCCACCGCCGTTCGTGCCGATGTATATAAATCCTTTTTTGTCTTGAATGATGGAATAAATTTGCGCTTCATTAAGTCCACTCCGCGTAGACAGATTAATAAAATTAACCTGCTGTGCGAATGCATTAATAAATGATACTATTACTAAAAAAAATATCTTCATCTTAAAATAAACACCGAATTAATTTGCCGGTAATGAAAAGATGAACGATGTCCCTTCACCCGGTTTACTTTCGGCACGAATTGTTCCATTATTTTTTTCAACAAAATCTTTACACAATAATAAGCCTAATCCAGTCCCTTTTTCAACACTATTAACGCTCTGTTTAATATCCATACCCATTTTAAAAAGTTTATGCATTTCTGATTCGGGAATTCCGATTCCTGTATCCGAAATGCTTATCTCAACAACATCATTAATCTGCACAACGCTTAATGTAATGCTTCCGCCTTTAGGCGTAAATTTTAGTGCGTTAGAGATCAAATTTCTTATAACAGTATCTATCATTTGCGAATCGGCAAAGACATTTACAGAGTCATCTATTTGAAGGACTAACGAGATATTTTTAAACTTTGCATTGTTAGAATATAAATTAATAATCTGCCGTGCAAGGCTTTTAATTTGAAAACTTTCCGGTTTGAAATCGATAGCTCCGCGCTGCAAACGCGACCAATGAAGAAGGTTCTCCAATAAATTAAAAACGCTTTTTACTGTCGTTGAAATCATTGTGGAATATTCTTTTATCTCTGCGGCGGTCAAGCTATCCGATTCCGTTGCAAGAATTTCTGAAAAACCAATTAAACCCGTAAAGGGGCTGCGAAGATCGTGAGAAATAATGGAAAAGAATTTATCCTTATCAGCATTAAGCTGTGTAAGTTTTTCTTCAGACTCGCTCAATTTATTCGTAAGCTCAATCATCTCTACAGCATGCTGTTCTATAACATCACGACTGATCTGCAGCTCCTCTATATATTTATTAAGTTCTTCCTCGGTAGTTTTAATGAGACTAATATCCCGGATGATTCCAATTGAATAGCAAACTTGATTTTGTAAAATTGAAGTTAAAGCTATCTGAACCGGAAATATTGCTCCGTCATTTTTCATCGCATATAATTCAAATAACTCTTTAACCGGTTCTGCTGATGATTTAGTTTCTATAACTTCAAATTCTTTTTCAAAAAGATCAGCATAACGCGGAGGCATAAGGAGAGTTGTTAATTTTTTACCGATCACCTCTCCAGAAGAATAACCGAACATTGAAGCAGCAGAATTATTCCAAAATAAAATTTCCAAAGAAGCATTTGCTATAAAAATTGCGTCAACAGAATGCAAGAGGAGTTCATTGATGGTATTTTCAGTCAGGTTCTTAGACTTATCAATATTCTCATTAAAGATCTCTCCTTTCCAAATTTCAGACAGGGAATTTTTAGGATCAGATTTTATTTCTGTATTGTTCATTTTATCATCCGGTTTGTGATAATAATATCAATTACTTTACTGATGAAAAATTATTAACCATGAATTCTATCCTGAACGGCAGGAAGAAAATTTCTCAATTTAAAAAACTTCGCCTTCAAAAATATCGGTTTCCGGTTGAAAGAACTTTTTTTTTGAGATTCTTTAACGTCCTCAAAATAACAATTCAAACTAATCTATAATCGTATATTTTTATTTAAAATTAAATTAATTTTTGTTTTGATGGATTGGGGCGCAAAAAAGTAAACGGAGGTAAAAAATTTATCCCCTCAAACCAATAATTATTCCTAATCCGCCTTTAAGAATTTTTTACAATAGGGCATCTCTAAAATCTCAAAATCAATTGTCATTGCGAGTTACCAAAAAAGGCATTGCCTTTATTTATCAAAAGAATGACTTTATCGTCATTGCGTTCCGCTTTGCGGGATTGGGAGCGAAGCAATCTCAAAATCTACACTGGGATTGCTTCATTCGAGGACTCATTCGCAATGACACTTTGTTTTTAGAGATTCCCAATAAATAATTTCAACTTGAAATCTTATCTTTATTTGTTGATTTTACCATCCAAATTTGAAACAGTGGGTTGTTCTTCCCCTCAAATTTATTTTTAAGCTGACTGACTGAAAGCAATATTAAACTTTTTAGTAGAAATGTTTGTTTAACTGATTCAAAAAACACAACAATCTCAATCAAGGATATTAATGAAAAACAGAATTATAATTATTACTCTTATTTTATTCTTTTTAATAAATAATGACTTTTTCGCGCAACAACGACCCGACATGCGACAGGGTATGGGCGGAGGGGAAATAAAAGGGGAAGTTCATGATGCAAATGCTGACGCTCCGATAGAATATGCTAACATTGTTTTATATTCATCCGCCGATTCCGTTCAATTTACAGGCACAATCACAGATAAAAATGGCTATTTTACATTAACTGCAATTCGCCCCGGAAGTTATTATGTTGATATCCTATTTATGGGTTATGAACGTAAAAGAATTAATGACTTAATAATTACCCCCCAAAACCGGCAGATAAACCTTGGTGAAATTATGATAACCGCTTCTGCTATAAATCTTCAAAATGTAGTTGTTGAGGGAGTGCGTTCGCCTGTTACATATCAGATAGATAAAAAAGTTGTTGATGTAAGCCAGATGCCAACGGTAATGTCGGGCAATGCTGCGGATGTATTAGAAAATATTCCTTCCATCACGGTTGATATTGAAGGAAACATTAGCCTTAGAGGCAGCGGAAGTTTTACGGTTTTACTTGACGGTCGTCCTTCTGTTATTGATGCGCAGGATATTTTACAGCAGATTCCTGCAAGTTCAATCGACAAAATAGAGGTGATCACAAATCCTTCAGCAAAATATGATCCTGAGGGCACGGCAGGAATAATAAACCTCATAATGAAAAAAAATCAAAATGTGGGAATTAGCGGCGTTGTAAATGCAAATGCCGGATTAAATGATAAATACGGTGGAGATTTTATTTTTGAGCATAAAACTCCTTTAATGAAATACAATTTCGGGCTTGATTATAACCGCCGTTTTTCACCGGGCGATTCACGGGAAGAAAGAAAATTAACTTTTCAAAATGTCACTTCATTTCAAAATTCCACCGGAAACATGGAGAGGGGAAGAATATCTTACGGCTTGCGAGGCGGCATAGATTTTTACATTGGTGATAATGACGTGATTGGTTTTAGCGGTCGGTTTGGCGATCATAAAATGCAAAACAGCCGGACAGCAAATTATACGGTGTGGAACGACACGAATTCTAACAAGACTTACTTTAATAGTTTCAGCGATGGAGGGCACGGCGGTAGTAATTATAGTATTAATTCCAATTACCTTCATAAATTTAATTCGGGCGGACACGAACTAAACGTGAATCTTTCTTTTGGTAATCATAACGGTGATGAAAATTCATTATCCGGCGATTACACAAATGACGTTCAATTCGGGGGTAAAAAAACTATTACATCCGGTCCGGAAAATGAACTTGAAGGCAAAATTGATTACACTTTGCCATTTGGCGAGAACCGGAAATTTGAAGCCGGCGTTCAGGGTCAAAGTGAATACTCGGAGGAAGATAATCAATTGTTTGATTATGACGCAGCCGCGAATGATTATTTGTTTCAACCTAACTTTAGTTACAAAACAAAAAATAAAAATAGCGAGTTTGCTGTTTATTCAATTTATGGAGACCAATGGGGGAATCTCGGATTTCAGGGAGGCTTAAGGAGCGAATACACGTTTAGAGATATAACGCTCGAACAGCAAAATCAACAATTTAAAATTGACAGATGGGATTTTTTCCCGAGCGCACATTTTTCATATAAATTTTCAGCGTTAACACAACTGATGGCAAGTTATACACGCCGCATAGAAAGACCAAGAAGCTGGCACCTTGAGCCATTCTTAACATGGATGGATGCTAATAATGTGAGACGTGGAAACCCCGGTTTGCTGCCTGAATTTATTGATGCTTATGAAACGGGATTTCAAACATTCATCGGTAAAGTAAATTTGTCAAATGAATTTTATTATAGAGTTACTAATAATAAAATTGAAAGAGTTCGCTCGGTGTACAGCCAGAATGTTACGTTAAATACTACTGAGAATGTTGGGAAAGATTATGCTCTCGGAACCGAATTTATGATGATGGTAGATCCGCTTGAATTCTGGACTGTGAACCTTATGGGCAATCTTTATGATTACAAAGTTGAAGGCATTCTGAACAATCAGGATTTTTCGCGTAGAAGTTTCAACTGGAGAACACGTTTCAGCAATATGATCAGAATTGCAAAGGAAACACAACTGCAGGTAAACTTTATGTACAATAGTCCAACGGTTTCTTCGCAAGGAAGATCGGAAGGCTTTAGCATGGTTGATGTTGCCGTGAAGCAGGATTTCTTTAACCGTCTGCTTTCATTAACACTGCAGGTTAGGGACATCTTTGCAACCGCAAAACATGAGTTCACAAGTGAAGGACAAAATTTTTATACTTATAATTATTTTAACCGCGAGTCTCCGATGGTAATGTTGAATTTAAGAATAAACTTTAATAACTATAAAGAGAAAAACCGCGAAGGAATGAACAGCGGTGACGAAGGCGGGTTTGAGGAGTTTTAATTTTTTCTAAAAAAAGTTAAAGCCGGCATCATTCATTAGTTTGAGCCGGCTTTTTTTATTAAAAATCAAAATTTTTAATATACAATGCAATGCTTTCATATTTCCGGTTATTTGAAGGTAGTGTATTTTGATAAACAGCATAGTTCAAATTTGCTCTGCTATATTCGAGAGTAAAATGCCCGGTTATATAATTTAAAACTTTATTCTCTGTAAAAGCGCATAATAACTTCAACAGTCCTTCTGTTGAAATTCCCACCCCTTCTGTTTTTATAATTTGATATTGTCGTCCATTCACTCTTCCGGTTGAATAGGTTATTGTCTCAAATAAACTGATAGTATGCGCTTTATGTACGACAATGTTTTTATCACTTACCAAGGAAATTAAATGTTTCCCCGGTATTAGTTTTCCAAACATTCCATCATACTTAATACCGGTGGTGTCCCGTTTTACCAAAATATCATCCGCTTCACCGGTGAATGAGTAATCAATTAAATTAAGTTCAACATTTTTAATTTGTATATCCAAACCGAAGTTTAAATTGTATCCTAAGCGCGCGATTCTGGGCAGCGGATCGGATTGTGCGGGATCAAAAAAATATACTTTCTCGCCTATGTTATTGATTGCATACCCAAAACTGAAATTAGATTTTGGTTTAATTGTATAACCATTAATATTAAAAATGGTTTTGTTAAACCACAATTCTGATAAAGGAAGAATTACGAGTGCGCCCAAATCAATAGAAGTTCCGTCTGCTTCTGCGTCTTTTATTCCATTTGCAGTAATTTGTTTTGTCAACAAGGAGTGAAACATCTTTAAAGAAAAACCTAAATTAAAATATGCAAAATATTTATAGCCGGCGCCCAGGCTAATACTGTTATACGAATCCTCAGGCTCATATTCAATTAATGCAGCCGGACTTTGAGAACCGGTAAACGTAAACTTGCCATAATTTAGATATGAGTGAACAAAACCGACGCCAATCGTCAGAGGAATTGACTTATTAATTTTATTAAAATCATATCCTGCTTGAAGTCCGTAACTTCTTGTAGTTATCGGTAAAAATGCGGGTATGTTGGTTATTGAAGGCATAAATGAAAATGCAAAATTGTTAAACCGGGAAGAATAACCAAGCTGTGCCGGATTAAAATAAAACCCCAGCGCTTCTGTTGTTAGGTTTGCCGTGCCGGTTTGCCCTGCTGCGAGCAGAGGAACAGAAACCTGATCGATGAAAAACGGAAATATTACTTCGCTCTGCGCAAATGCGAAATGATTGCTTACCAATAAAAACAAAATTGCCGAATAGATATTTACTCGCATATCAAAACTCCTTTATAGCAAAGTTTACTCGATTATTAAACCAACTATTTTTAAGAATGCAACCTTAAATGTTTGTTAAAATAATAAAGATCGTTATTTCTTCCAAAACAAACCGGGGAGAAATTCTTATGGATTCTTTACTGCTTGCGGATAGAAGCATGAGTATCCTATTGAAGTTGTACATTAAATTTTGTTTGATGCTTCTAGAAAGCATAATATTTTAATATTGAAATCAAAATGAGAAATTGCTGACATGTAAAGAAATGCTCTTATACTTCCGCATACTTGATTTGGGAAGAGGGAAATATGGGTGATTATAAGTTGCACTGTTATATTCGACTGAAAAATGTTCAGCTATAAAATCAATAATTATGTTCTCGGTTATCAAATTTAAAAGTTTAAATATTCCCCTGCTTGAAATGCCAACGCCTTCAGTACTTATATTTAAATAATCTCGTCCGGTCATTCTTCCGGTTGAATAAGTAAAAGATTCGAGTAAATTAAATGTGTGTGCTTTATGGATGACCACATCACCATCACCTTCGAGCAAGATT
>Ga0210034_1001893_pt1 | contig 16984 bp, 18 predicted proteins | sample CryGeymeta201505_FD_185466 | JGI IMG/M metagenome (GOLD analysis project Ga0210034, IMG submission 185466) | Groundwater microbial communities from Crystal Geyser aquifers in Utah, USA - Crystal Geyser metaG 2015-05 (SPAdes) (version 2) | ecosystem: Environmental > Aquatic > Deep subsurface >... | reverse complement strand
GCGAGTTTTTATTGGCAGAGCGCCCTGCTGGCAAACCTTATGCCGGATGGTGGGAGTTTCCTGGCGGCAAGATCGAAGCGGGCGAGACGCCCTACCATGCCCTGGTTCGTGAGTTGCACGAGGAGTTGGGGATAACGGTGGAGGTGGCACATCCCTGGCTGACCCGCGTCTACGCCTATCCCCACGCCACGGTGCGGCTGCATTTCTTTCGTGTGGTGAGCTGGCACGGCGAGCCTCACGGCAAGGAAAACCAGCGCCTTTCCTGGCAATATCCCGATGCAGTGGCCGTGACACCGCTATTACCGGCCAATGGCCCGGTTCTGCGCTCGCTTGCGTTACCCCCGGTGTGTGCGATTACTCATGCTGCGGAGCTTGGCGTAGAGCCGTTTCTGGAGCGGTTTCAGGTTGCGTTGCAGCAGGGGGTCAAGCTGATCCATGTGCGAGAGAAGACTATGGACGCGGCAACATTGCGCGCTTTCGCCGCCGAGGTGGTGCGGCGGGCGCATGCTCACGGCGCACGCGTGGTGATTAACGGTGATACGGTACTGGCTCGGGAGGTCGGGGCGGATGGGGTGCAACTGAATTCGGCACAGCTGATGGCGTTGACAGCCCGACCGGAAGTGGAGTTGGTGAGCGCTTCCTGCCATGACAGACACGAACTGGATAGGGCTGCCGAACTGGATCTGGATTTTGCGTTGCTGTCGCCAGTGCTGCCGACCCTGAGCCATCCTGGAGCGCCGGCTCTGGGCTGGGAGGGCTTTGCGCGCCTGGCAAAGAATTTGCCGATAGCGGTCTATGCGCTGGGCGGGGTCTCCCGCGCGGACCTGGACGAAGCGTGGCGGCATGGTGCACATGGAATCGCCATGTTGCGTGGGGCATGGCAGACGTGATTGCTTCACAAGGAATGAATTTAAAAACGGCATTTCACCGCAAAGGTTCGCAAGGTAGAGCAGTGAATTAATGAAATATTCTGCATCACCCATCGGGTAAACCGTAATGATGGGTATCGCTACGCTCCACCCATCCTACGGGCTACGGGCACTTCTCGACATGACCGTTAGTTGAGATTCTCGTTCTTTTCCGTTTCTCCCTCGGCCAGCGGGATACGATAGCCCTCCTTCGCCCACTCACCAAGGTCTATCAGCTTGCAGCGCTCCGAGCAAAACGGGCGGAATGGATTTTTCGGGCTAAAGGACGCGGGGTTACCACAAATCGGGCAGGGGACGGAGGGTGAGGGTTTTGCAGGAGTATTCATGTGCGGTAATGCCAGGTATTGATTGCCTGACCTAAAGGTTACAAAGGGTCAAATCAAATTCGACATCGGTGTCGCACCCCCTTGGTTTCTGTGTACCTCCCAGAGCAGTGAAGCGGATGTTGATCGCGTATTTGTTGGCGCTGATTTCAGGGAAGCAGGGTAAGTTGCGTGCGACCGAGATACGCAGCATCTGCGCCACCCTGCCGCTCAACATCTGTTGAAATGCGCCTCGCTGTGCGGTGTGGTGGCTGGATTTGCCGCTGTCGCGCAGCATGCGCAGGATGATTCTCAAGCCATCCCGAATCGGCAGCATCGGCGCCAGCCATTCCGTCAGATTCTGACGGCGCAGAGTTTCATCCTGGTTCAGCCAGAAATGATAGGAGGGTAGGTCGAATTCGCATACCCCGCCAGGGATGGAGGTGCGCTGTTTGATGCTCATCAGCCATTCGTTCTCGCGCAAGTGCTGGCCGACCTTGCCAGGCAGGCTGTGCAGACGACCGGCGACATTGTCGATATCGCGCAACACCTCATTCAAGGCATCTTCCGAAATGGCGGGATTGTTACGCAGGGCTTCCAGGGTTTGCTTCTGCCGTTCCAGTTCCTGGAGCAGGTCGGATTTTAGATCGGCGCGGCAGGAAACTTCCAGAATTTCGAACACAACCAACAGTGCGGCGTGATGATCCATCTGGTGCGACCGGGAGAAAAAGTAATACGCTTTGGCATACAGATCCTCCAATCGCAGGAGAGTGCGAATCCGCTCATTAAGAGGGTGGTCGTAGGTGATCACTGTCGGGTCTGGAGTCGGCAAAGTTTAATTTTGCTGAATTATAAGCGATCTGGCAATGATTTGTATTGGCATAATTACATGAAAGTTTGAATTATTTTGATTTCCAGTGAAGTGGCTTCATGCCTGCCGCTGTAATGCCAGCGTCAAGTAATACCGATGCAGTTCCTGGGCGTATTCTTCGAGATATTCACTGCTACCCCGGTTGGGCAGGATGTCATCGGCTTGTCTGATGCGCTCCGCGCGAGGGGCCTGCTGAGCCATGATGGATCGCACCTCTTCGGCGGAAAGCTGGCTACGGGACATGGTCCGGGAGATTTGCTGGTTTTCATCGCAATCCACTACCAGCACCCGGTCAACCAGATCGCGGTATGCACCGGTCTCAATAAACAGTGGGATCACTAGCACCAGATAGGGCCCCTGTGCCTCAGCCATTTCCGAGACGACCTGTTGTTTGATGAGAGGGTGGAGAAGCGTTTCCAGTTTTGCCAGTGCGGCATGATCGGAAAACACTCGTTTGCGCAACCTGGCACGATCGAGGTTTCCATCCGGTAATTGGTAGCTGGATCCGAACTGCTCGATGATGGCGGAAAGGGCCGGGGTACCTTTTTCCGTCAGGCGATGCGCGATCTCATCGGTATCGATGACGGCGGCGCCCAAGGTGGAAAGAATCCGGGCGACGCTACTTTTGCCGCTGCCGATGCCGCCGGTGAGGCCGATTACCAGCATCGCCTAGAACCCGAGATAAGCCTGGGTGATTTGCTTTCCCCACAGCAGGGCGATCAGTCCGCCACCCGCGAGGTAGGGGCCGAAAGGAATCGGAATCTGGCGGCCATGGCCGGCAAACAGGATCAGTGAAATGCCGACCACCGCTCCGACCAGCGAAGAAAGCAGGATAACCAGCGGTAGCATCTGCCAGCCCAGCCATGCGCCGATCGCAGCAAGCAGTTTGAAATCACCATAGCCCATGCCCTCCTTTTTTGCAATCAGCTTGAACAGCCAGTAGACGCTCCAGAGCGACAAATAGCCCGCCACCGCCCCGACCAGGGCTTCGCTCACGCTGGTGAAGAAGCCGTTGAGATTGAGCAACAGACCGAGCCAGATCAGGGGTTGGGTGATACTGTCCGGTAGCAGTTGGGTGTCGAGATCGATGAATGTCAGTGCGATCAGCGCCCATGTGAATAGCAGGGCGGCCAGGGTGATCGGCCCGAAACCGAAATGCCAGGCGACGTAACCGCTGATAATGCCAGTAAGGGCTTCGACGATGGGGTAACGTGGACTGATCGGGGCTTTGCAGTGTGCGCAACGACCGCGCAAAATCAGCCAGGAAATCACCGGAATGTTTTCCCATGCCGAAATCGTATGGCCGCAGGACGGGCACGCCGAGCGAGGAACAGCCAGATTGTAGGCCGCGGGGGGAGTGGCTCCCTCCCCGTCTATAGTGCTGCATTGCTCGCGCCACTCGCGTTCCATCATCCTGGGCAACCGATAGATGACGACATTCAAGAAGCTGCCGACCATCAGGCCGAGGAGTGCGGCTACGCTAACGTACAGCGCCGGGGAGAATTGCGGGGGTTCGAAGATCATTATTTTGGTTCCGAGCTTGTGTAGGAGCGGCATTGGCCGCGTTGCGATTCCTATCGCGGCCAATGCCGCTCCTACATTTAAACCACCGAACCCATCTTGAAGATCGGCAGGTACATGGCGATAACCAGGCCGCCGATCAGGACACCCAGAACCACCATAATTATCGGCTCCATCAGGCTGGAAAGTGCTGCCACGGCATCGTCCACTTCGGCTTCGTAAAAATCGGCCACCTTGGAGAGCATGGAGTCCAAAGCACCTGACTCCTCGCCGATGGCGACCATTTGCAAGACCATATTGGGAAACAAATTGCTGTTCTGCATCGCCACCGTCAGGCTGGTGCCAGTACTGACTTCGCTCTGGATTTTTTTCGTTGCATCAAAATACAAGGCATTGCCGGCTGCGCCGCCGACCGAGTCCAGCGCTTCAACCAAGGGTACACCGGCGGCAAACATGGTGGACAGGGTGCGGGTCCAGCGTGCGATAGTGGCTTTTTCGATCACCGGGCCGAAAATTGGCAGATGGAGAGACAAGCGATCCATGAAATACTGCATTTTTTTCGAGCGTTTCCAGGTGTAGAAAAAGAACTGGAGACTGCCCCAGATTGCCCCGAAAATCGCCCACCACCAGGCAACGAAAAAGTCGGAGATGGCCATTACCACCAGAGTCGGAGTGGGCAGGTCAGCGCCAAAACTGGTAAACAGCTCCTTGAATGCCGGCACCACGAAGATCATGATGATTGCCGTGATGACAAAAGCGACGACGAGAATGGAGATGGGGTAGAACAGCGCCGATTTGATCTTGCTTTTGATGGCAAGAATCTTTTCCTTGTAGGTCGCGAGGCGATCCAGCACTGTGTCGATAATGCCCGCCTGTTCGCCAGCGTTGACCAGGTTGCAGTACAGCGCGTCGAAATACAAAGGGTATTTACGGAATGCCTGGCTCATGCTGCTACCGGTTTCGATATCGGCCTTGATGTTGCCAAGCAGCTTCGAAACGGCGGGATTGCTATGTCCTTTGCCGACAATGTCGAAGGCCTGTAGCAGCGGTACGCCCGCCTTCATCATGACGGCCAGTTGCCGTGTGAACAGTGAGATGTCTTTTTCGGTAACTTTTTTGCCACGACCGAAGCCGCCTTGTTTTTTAACCTTGAGAACGGTGATGCCTTGGCGCCGCAGCATGGCATGCACTACCGCCGCACCCGGTGCGCTCATCTCGCCTTTTACGGCTTTACCTTTTCTATCTGTTCCCTCCCAGGCGAAGAGGAGGTCTTTGATTGCTTCCTTTTTTTTTGCGATGGCCATGCTCATTCCTTTACTCGTTGGTGATGGCTTCGATTTCTTCCAGCGTTGTCAGTCCGGCCTTCACCTTGAGCAGGCCGGATTGACGCAGATCACGTACACCTTCGCGCTTTGCCTGGTCGGAGATGTCATGCGCAGTGCCATTTTTCATGATGATGCGGCTCATTTCGTCGCTGATCGGCATGACTTGGTAGATGCCGACTCGCCCTTTGTAGCCGGTGTTCTTGCAGATTTCGCAACCGATATGACCATAAGGCTGCCAAGTGCCGTCGAGGTCTTCTTCGGCATAGCCTGCAAGCAATAGCGCCTCCTTGGGAATGTCGATGGGCTGTTTGCACTTGCACAGGCGCCGTGCCAGGCGCTGTGCGGTAATCAGGATTACTGCGGAGGCGATGTTGAAAGGGGCGACTCCCATGTTCATCAGGCGGGTCAAGGTGCCGGGCGCATCATTGGTGTGCAGGGTGGACAGAACCATGTGGCCGGTTTGCGCTGCCTTGATGGCGATGTCCGCCGTTTCCAGGTCGCGGATCTCACCCACCATGATGACATCCGGGTCTTGGCGCAGGAAGGACTTGAGTGCTGCAGCGAAATTCAGTCCGGCCTTGTCGTTGACATTGACCTGGTTGACGCCGGGAAGGTTAATCTCGACAGGGTCTTCCGCGGTGGAGATGTTAACGCCCGGTTCGTTCAGGATATTCAGGCAGGTATAGAGCGATACGGTTTTGCCGCTACCGGTCGGCCCAGTTACCAGCACCATGCCATAGGGACGGCGGACGGCATTGAGCAGAAGCTCTTTCTGGTCCGACTCGTAGCCCAATGCGTCAACCCCCAGCGTCGCGATGGCCGGGTCGAGAATCCGCATCACGATTTTCTCGCCGTACAGAGTAGGCAGGGTGCTGACGCGAAAGTCGATGGCGCGGTTCTTGGACAGCACCAGCTTCATGCGGCCGTCCTGAGGTATGCGCTTTTCCGATATATCGAGCTTGGAAATCACCTTGATGCGGGAGGAGAGTTTATCCTTGATCGCCAGGGGCGGTTGCGCCGCTTCATAGAGTATGCCATCGAGGCGGTAGCGGATACGGTAGTATTTTTCGTAGGGCTCGAAGTGAATGTCTGAGACGCCAGCATTGATCGCGTCCAGCAGAATTTTCTGGAGGAAACGGACGACTGGAGCGTCATCGATTTCCGCGCTGGCGCCCTCATCTTTCTGCGCCAGCACTTCGTCATCGGTGAATTCGAGGTCGAGGTCTTCTCCAGCCAGATTCTGTAGTGAAGTATCGGTGGCTTCGGCAATTTTTTCTATCAGGGCGCCGAGCTTGTCGTCCTCCACCACTACCGGTTCAACCGTGAGGCTGGTTTTAAAACGCACATCATCCAGGGCGCGCATGTTGGCTGGATCGGAGGTAGCGATGAACAAGCGGTTGCCGCGCTTTTGCAGGGCCAGGACTCGCCGGCTTCTGATCAGCTTGGCATCGAGCACGTCATTGGGCAGGTGATCCACATCAATGGCCGTCAGATCCAGCAGGGGAAAACCGAATGTCCGCGCAGCAAATTCTGCAACTTCCAGGGAGCTCATTTTTTTGCTCTGCACCAACTGGGCGACAAAGCCGGTTTCATCGGCGCCGGCCTGGGACTGAATGGCTTCGGCATCAGCCTCCAGCAGGCGCCCGCTTTGTACCAGTGCGTTGGCCAGTCCGCTGAGCTTGGTCAAAGTTGTTGAAGCTGCCATCAAGTGGTTGTCCGTTCAGGGATTAAAAACAGCCCAATAATGCACTTGGCAAGTTTTTTTGTAAAGGCGGAGGAGTCTATTCCGAGGCGGGTTTCCCCTCTCTCCCGCTTCGCGAATTTCACGTTAAGGGTGGGAAAATACGCACGACTTTGACGATGCGATCCTGAGTCTGGACGATTTCCAGTGTATGTCCGTTAATTTTGAAGCTGGTGTCTGCTTCCGGGATATCCTCGAAATGTTCGAGAACCAGGCCGTTCAGGGTTTTTGGGCCATCCAGCGGTAAATTGAGCTTGAGCTTGCGGTTCAGGTCACGCAGAGAGCAGCCGCCATCGACCAGCCAACTGCCGTCGTCCTGCGGGTAAATGCCGCCGTGGGCAGTGGGGCGCGAGGCGAATTCGCCGACGATTTCCTCCAGAATGTCCTCCAGGCTCACCAACCCGAGCAATTCGCCATACTCGTCCACCACCAGGCCGATATGGTGGCGATTTTCCTGGAAGTGTTGCAACTGGGAAAAAAGCGAAGTCCCGGCCGGGATGAAATAAGGCTCGCGGACAATTTCCTGTAGCATTTCGGTATTGATTTCGCTGTTGCGAATCTGGTGCAGGACATGGAGGATATGGATTACGCCGACGATATTGTCCAATCTGCCTCGATACACAGGTAACCGCGTGTGGTGGCTGGTAGCAAGCTGTTCGCGGATCATTTCTTCAGGCGCGTCGAGGTCGATCGCTTCGATCTGGTTGCGCGGGATCATAATGTCGTCGACGCCGATGTTTTCCAGCTCGAACAGGTTGAGGAAAATGCTTTGGTGCTTGGGTGGAATGTAATGGCCCGCTTCCAGCACCAGCGTGCGCAGTTCTTCCATGTTGAGACGGGTGTCGGCGGCGATCGGCTTGAGCCGCAGCAGCCACAGCAGCAGTTTAACAAACAGGTTGACGAACCACACCACCGGATAAAACAGCTTGAGCAACGGGGCGAGGATATAGCTGGAGGGGATGGCAATGCGTTCCGGGTAGGAGGCCCCCATGACTTTCGGGGTGATTTCGCTGAACACCAGGATAAAGAAGGTGACGGCAAGCGTACCCAGCGTTAGTGACCATTCATTGTCGCCGAACAGCCTGATGGTGATGATCGTGACCAGTGAGGCAGCGGCTGCGTTGAGCAGGTTGTTGCCGAGCAGGATTACGCCGAGCAGCTTGTCGGTTTTTTCAAGCAGATGGGCAGTGAGCTTTGCGCCGCGGTGACCGCTTTTGACCAGATGCTTCAAGCGATAACGGTTGAGCGCCATCATGCTGGTTTCGGCAATGGAGAAGAATCCGGAAACGATCAGAATCAGCGCCAGTACAGCCAGCAGAAGGCTTAACGGAATGTCATCCATCTTTCGAGGTGAGGGGCCAAGGGGTAGAGGTGAGGGGTAAAGTCAAAAACGTCACCGGACCTGGTTTTACCCCCCACCGAATTTTAACGTTGCAGAATGACTTCCAGCACGAACTTGCTGCCAAGATAGGCCAGCAGCAGCATCGCAAACCCGGCGAGCGTCCAGAGGATGGCGGTGCGGCCACGCCAGCCGTAGATTTTTCGCCCTCCCAGCAGGGCTGCGTAAATGCCCCAGGAAAGCAGCGCAAACAGCGACTTGTGGTTGAACTGCAGGGGTTTGTGGAAGAGTTCCTCGGAGAACATCACGCCGCTCAGGATAGACAGGGTGAGCAGGACGAATCCTACCGTGATGATGCGAAAAAGTAGCGTCTCCATCGCCAGCAGCGGCGGCAATTTTCCCAGGATGCGCGCCAAAGCATGGCCATGCAGACGGCGTTCCGCCAAGGCCATCAGCACCGCATGCACGGCCGCGATAGTGAACAGGCTGTAGGCGAGCAGTGAAAGCAGCAAGTGAATTTTGAAAAGCGGTAGCTCGGTATGGGGAATAGTGTGCGCTTCCGGAAAAACCAGCGGTGCCAGCAGGCAGAGAGCCGCGCCGGGCAATACCAGCGTTTGCAGCCCTTCCATGTTGTAACGGAAACTGGCGAGCCAATAGACCAGCACGGTGAGCCAGGAGATCGCGGATAGCGTATTGCCGGCACCGAGGCTCAATCCCACGCCGGGAAACAGGGAGGGTTGCAGCAGTGCGCCATGCAGCGCGAGCGGCACCAGTATGGCCAGACGCCAGACCGCCGAGGCTTCGGTCGTGTGTTGTGAGGTTTCCGATTCGGCGGGGCGCCAGACCGAGCGCCAAAAAAGCAGGCCGAGCGCGCTGTAAATCAGAAAGGTGAGGAAATGGAGTGATTCGCTCATTATGTTGTAAACTTGTCAGTTTATATGTTTCTCTAAATTTCAAGTTTACACTATCCGAATTCGGATTAACATTCAGCAGGACATTTTTTCCCCATGTTCGACAATCTCACCCATCGCCTTTCCGGTGTAATCAAAACCCTGCGCGGCCAGGCCCGCCTGACTGAAGCCAATATTCAGGACGCCCTGCGCGAGGTGCGCATGGCGCTGCTCGAGGCGGACGTCGCCTTGCCGGTGGTGAAGGATTTCATCGCTCACGTCAAGGAGCGCGCACAGGGCCAGGAGGTGCTGGCCAGCCTGACACCGGGCCAAGCCGTGATCGGTATCGTCCATCAGGAAATGACCCGGCTGATGGGCGGGCAGAACGCCGCGCTCAACTTCGCCACGCAACCGCCTGCGGTGATCCTGATGGCGGGCCTGCAGGGTGCCGGCAAAACCACCACTTCGGCCAAGCTGGCCAAATACCTGCGCGAGCAGATGAGGAAAAAAGTGCTGCTGGCGAGTTGCGACGTTTACCGCCCGGCGGCGATGGAGCAGTTGCGCGCCTTGGCGCAGCAGATCGACACGGATTACTTTCCCGCCGGGGCAGGCCAGAGTCCGGAGCAGATCGCGGTTTCGGCGCGGAATTACGCCGACAAGCATTTCCACGATGTGCTGATTATCGACACCGCAGGTCGTTTGGGCGTAGACGAAGCCATGATGGCCGAGATCCAGCGCCTGCATGAAGTGCTCCAGCCGATCGAAACCCTGTTCGTGGTCGATGCCATGCAGGGACAGGATGCAGTCAATACCGCCAAGGCTTTCAGCGAGGCGTTACCGCTGACCGGCGTGGTGCTCACCAAGCTCGACGGCGATGCCCGAGGCGGTGCGGCGCTGTCGGTGCGCCAAGTCACCGGCAAGCCGATCAAGTTCGCCGGTGTGGGTGAAAAAGTCGGAGGCTTCGAAGCCTTCCACCCCGAACGCATGGCTTCGCGCATCCTCGGCATGGGCGACGTGTTGTCCCTGATTGAAGACGCCCAGCGCGGCGTTGACCAGGAAGAAGCGGTCAAGCTGGCAAAAAAACTCAAGTCCGGAAAGAGTTTCGATCTCGAAGATTTCAAGGCGCAACTGCAACAAATGAAAAAAATGGGCGGCGTCGCCGCCCTGATGGACAAGTTGCCGGCACAGATGGGGCAGGCAGCGGCAGGCATGGCGGACGACAAGTCGATCAATCGTATCGAGGGCATCATCAACTCGATGACGCCGGGAGAGCGCCGCAATCCGGCACTCCTCAAGGCCACACGCAAGCGCCGCATCGCCGCCGGCGCCGGGGTGCAGGTGCAGGAAGTGAACCGTTTGCTGAACCAGTTCGAGCAAACCCAGAAAATGATGAAAATGGTCGCCAAGGGTGGGATGGCGAAGATGATGAGGGGCATGAAGGGCATGTTGCCCGGCATGTGAGAAATAATTTTTCTTGCTTTTATTCCAAAACTTAGCGTAAAATCGTCGGCTTTTTAAACCGAATTTTTGAAGGGTGACATTTAATTATGGTTGTGATTCGACTTGCCCGTGGTGGTGCCAAGAAGCGCCCGTTTTTCAACATAGTCGTGGCCGATTCCCGCAATCGCCGTGACGGTCGGTTCATCGAACGCGTGGGTTTCTACAACCCGGTTGCAAAGGAAGGTCAGGAAGCACTGCGTCTCGACAGCGAGCGCATCAACTACTGGCAAGGGCACGGCGCGTTGCTGTCCGACACCGTGGCCAAGCTCGTCAAGCGTACCGCCGCCTGAATCCAGGCGTGCCACTGGCCAAGTTAGACGTGCCGCTGGCCAAGTTAGACGTGCCGCTGGCTGGGAAATGGGTGGTCATGGGGCGCATCGCCGCCCCATTCGGCGTCCTTGGCTGGGTCAAGGTGCAGCCGTTTACCGAGGAAATCGCTGGGTTGCTGGATTTTCCCGTCTGGAATCTTGGGCGAGGCGAGCAGTGGCGCGAAGTCAAGGTGCTGGAAACGGAAGCTCACCACAAGACTCTGGTTGCCAGGCTGGACGGGTGTAATGACCGCGATGCCGCCGCGGCGTTGAAGGGCCTTGAAATCGCGGTGCCGCGCGCGGCACTGCCGGAAGCTGCGGAAAATGAGTATTACTGGTCCGATCTGATCGGGCTGGAAGTGGTGAATGTCCGGGGTGAAGTGCTGGGCAAGGTGGCGGAACTTCTGGAAACCGGTGCGAATGATGTGCTGGTGGTGGAAGGAGAGCGCGAAAGGCTGCTCCCATTTACCTCTCAGGTCATCCTCAAGGTCGACTTGGCGGCGGGGCGGATCGACGTGGACTGGGGCGCGGATTATTGAATTTCGACGTCATTACCTTGTTCCCGCCGATGTTCGACGCGTTGGCCAAACACGGCATCACGCGGCGCGCGCTGGAGCAGGAGCGTTTCCGGTTGCAGTTATGGAATCCGCGCGACTTCACCGAAGATAACTATCGTACGGTGGATGATCGCCCCTACGGAGGCGGGCCAGGCATGGTGATGCTGGCCGAACCGCTGGAAAAGGCGATTCTGGCTGCGAAAAAGCGGCAGAAGCAGGTCGGTGTGGCGAATCCGAGGGTGATTCATCTTTCGCCTCAGGGCCGGGCGCTGACTCACCAGCGGGTGATGGCGCTGACCCGCGAGCCTGGTCTGGTGCTGCTGGCGAGCCGCTACGAAGGCGTAGACGAGCGCTTGTTGCAGCATCAGGTGGATGAGGAAATCTCGCTCGGCGACTACGTGCTGTCCGGCGGGGAGTTGGCGGCGATGGTGCTGATCGATGCCATCGTCAGGCAGTTGCCGGGCGTACTCGGCGATGCCGAATCGGCAGTACAGGATTCATTCGTGGACGGGCTGCTGGATTGCCCCCACTATACCCGCCCCGAGGTTTATCAGGGCGAGGCGGTGCCGGAAGTGCTGATGTCCGGGCACCATGCAGAAATTCAACGCTGGCGGTTAAAGCAGGCGTTGGGCAGGACCTGGTTGAGGCGACCGGATTTATTGGCCGCCCGTCAGTTGACAAAAGAGGAATCCGGGCTGCTGGCTGCGTTTAAAGCAGAAAACCAGCAGGAACAGGAATCCGATAAATAACCAAGTAAGGAGTTTTAAATGGATATCATCCAGCAACTGGAACAGGAAGAAATCGCCCGCCTGGGCAAAACCATCCCCGACTTCGCTCCGGGCGACACGGTGATTGTCGGTGTCAACGTCGTGGAAGGCACCCGCAAGCGGGTGCAGGTTTTTGAAGGGGTGGTGATCGCCAAGCGCAACAGGGGTCTCAACTCCGCCTTCATCGTCCGAAAAATTTCCAATGGCGAAGGTGTGGAACGTACCTTCCAGACCTACTCCCCGCTGATTGCCAGCGTCGAGGTGAAGCGCCGCGGCGACGTGCGCCGCGCCAAGCTGTACTACCTCCGCGATCGTTCTGGCAAATCCGCGCGCATCAAGGAAAAGCTGGTTGCCCGCACTCAGCCGGCGAAGACAGCACAGTAAGCTTATACGCTGTAGTCAAAAGGCCACGAAGGCTTTGTCTTCGTGGCCTTTGCTATTTTGATCGGCTAGAATGACGTTATGCGCTATCTGGTTATGATACCCCTCTCCCACAAGGGGACTTCCCTCATCCAACCTTCTCCCAGAGGGGCTGCCCTCACCTCAATCCTCTCCCGCAAACGGGAGAGGAAGCAATGGTGAAGGGCGCTTGTTTTGAATTGCGCGGCTGTGAAGTAATGGCTTACCAGGCGAGACTCCCCGCGCCATTTGCGGTGCTCGGCATCGTGACCGACGGCACGGCGCTGACCGCCCTTGATTTTCTGCCGCTTGAAACTCCGGTTCTGGAGCCGCAGGATGCCGTTTCCAGACGGGTTTGCACCCAGTTGCAGGCCTATCTTGCCGATCCTCTTTTCAGCTTCGATCTGCCTCTCGCGTTGCACGGCACCGTGTTCCAATCCAGGGTGTGGCAGGCGCTGCGGCAGATTCCCGGCGGTTCGACGCAAAGCTACGGCGAACTGGCCAGACTGCTCCACTCCGTGCCGCGTGCGGTGGGACAAGCCTGCGGCGCCAATCCCATCCCCGTGATCGTCCCCTGCCATCGTGTGCTGGCGAGAGAGGGTCTGGGCGGGTTCATGAACAGCATTGGCGGTGATCCGATGGCGATCAAACGTTGGCTGTTAGAGCATGAGCGCAGACAATCAAAGCCTGCTTGACGAATTCTGCGACACGCTGTGGCTGGAGGACGGCCTGGCGCGCAATACCCTGGAGAGCTACCAGCGCGATTTGCAGCAGTTCGCCGCATGGCTAGAGGAAAAATGCGGCAAGGGGTTGCCCGATGCCAGTCATGCCGACCTGGAAGGTTTTTTGTCGCACCAGTACAACGTGGCGAAAACCCGCGCCAGCACCGCCAGTCGCGAGCTTTCCAGCTTCCGGCGGTTTTACCGCTACCTATTGCGCCGGGGACGGATAAGCGCCGATCCGACGCTCAATATCTCCTCGCCGAAACAGGTCAGGGCGTTGCCAAAAAGCCTGACTGAAGCCGATGTCGAGGCGCTGCTGAACATCCCGGAAACCCCCGATCCGCTCGGGCTGCGCGACAAGGCCATGCTGGAAACACTTTATGCCACCGGCCTGCGGGTTTCCGAACTGGTGATGCTGAAGGTGGCGGAAACGAGCCTGGATATGGGCGTGGTGCGCGTCATGGGTAAAGGCAGCAAGGAAAGGCTGGTCCCTTTGGGCGAAGAGGCCATCGGCTGGCTAAAGCGCTATCTGGCCGAAGCACGTCCGCATTTACTCAATGGCAAAACCAGCGACGCCCTGTTTGTCACCGCCCGACACGGGGCAATGACGCGCCAGGCCTTCTGGTATTTGATCAAGCGCCGCGCAGTCGCGGGCGGCGTCGGCAAGCCGCTATCGCCGCATACCCTGCGCCACGCCTTCGCCACCCATCTGCTCAACCACGGCGCCGATTTGCGCGTTGTACAGATGTTGCTCGGGCACGCCGATATTTCTACTACTCAAATTTACACCCATGTGGCGCGGGAACGTTTGAAGCAGTTGCACGCGCAGCATCACCCTCGCGGGTAATGTCAGGCCAGGGACTTCCAGATCAGCGAGACACCGCTGCCGATGAGCAGCACGCCGACCAGCCTGAGCATTTGCCGGCTGGAGATGCCGAGGTGGGCGCGATGGCCGAGATACAGGCCAAGCGCCATGACCGGCAGGGCGGCAAGGAGGGCGGTGAACATCCCGTTTTGCAGGAGTAGGCCGGTGGCGAGGAAAGAAACGAGCCGCAGTCCGCCATCGAAGATGAACAGGCCGGAGAAGGTGGCGCGCAGCTTTGCTTTGTCCTTCAGGCGGTGGGACAGGTAGATGATGTAGGGCGGGCCGCCGGTGCCGAACAGGGCGCCCACGGTGCCGCCAGTGAGCCCCGCCGGCACGGCCCAGAGCCGCGAGATAGGTTTTTCGCCGTGGATGTTGAGCAGGTTGCGCAGGCCGAAAATCAGCACGAAAATCCCCAGCCCGATCAGCAGCGGTTCGCGGGGTATCTGGATGAGCAGCGTCACGCCCAGCATCACCCCCGCCGCGCCGAAGGGCAGCAAGGGTTTCAGCTCATTCCAGGCGATCTGTTCGCGGCTATTGCCGCCAAGGACGATGGAAGCCGTAAAGTCCAGCACCAGCACGAACGGCACGACGAATTGCAGGGGCAGGAAGTGCGCCAGGAGCGGCACCGCAATCAGCCCGGAGCCGAAACCGGCGATGCCACGGATGAAGTAGGCGAGAAGGAGGATCAGCAGCGCGACCGCCAATGCTTCTAGGCTGATGGCCGTTCCCCGCGTTCAATCACGATTCCCAGCCGCTTGACGCCGCGCAGCATGCCCAGTTTGGCGACAGAAACTTTTACCCAAGGTGCACCGAACTCGGTGCGGATCAGGGCGGCAATGTGCTCCGCCAGGGCTTCTACCAGGGAAAACTGCTGTTCGGCCGCTGTTTGACGAATGCGCGCCATTACCGCGCCATAGTCGATGGTGTCCGCTATGCTGTCGGATTCGCCGGCACGGCTGTGTGGCAGGCCGATGTCGATGTCGATGCGGATAGTCTGGGGGACTTTGCGCTCCCACTCATAGATGCCGATAATGATGTCGAGCTTGATTTCTTCCAGGAATACGATGTCCATCGGGTGTTCGGGCGGGCAATTTGCCGTAAAATCTAAAAGTGGCCATTTTAAGTGATTTGATATGAATACGGTAATTTTCATCCTCGCCGCTTACCTGATCGGCTCGGTTTCCTTTGCTGTACTCACCAGCAAGATGTTCGGCTTGCCTGATCCGCGCACCTTCGGCTCGAAAAATCCGGGCGCGACCAATGTATTGCGCACCGGCAAAAAACTGGCCGCCGCAGTGACCTTGCTGGGCGATGGTGCCAAGGGCTGGCTGGCGGTTTTTCTTGCGTTGCGCCTGGCGCCCACCTACGGCCTGGACGAGACGGCCGTCGCCGCCTCGGCAATAGCGGTGTTTCTCGGCCATGCCTACCCGGTTTTTTTCGGCTTCCACGGCGGCAAGGGCGTAGCCACGGTGCTGGGCATCCTGCTGGCTCTTAATCCCTGGCTGGGTCTCGCCGCCTTGGCAACCTGGCTGCTGGCAACCTACATGTTTCGAATTTCTTCTTTGTCCGCCTTGATCGCGGCGGCGTTCACGCCGTTTTACGGCTGGTTGTGGTTGAAATCCGGCGTGCTGGTTGCGGCGGTTGCGGCGTTGTCATTGCTCCTGATGTGGCGGCACAAGAGCAACATCCAGAACCTGCTTTCCGGCAAGGAACATGCGATCGGCAAGACCCAGCCCGGCGATGCGCCGCCGCAGTAAGCTCTATACTTGAACTATGGAGGTGTGACTGTGGCCTGGTTCGAAAAAGAAATGGATTACGCACGGGAAAGCCTGGAACAGGTTTCCCGCACCGCCATCGAGCAGGCTGCGGAAAAGTTGAATGGCGTTGTCCAGGATGGGGTAAAGGAAGCTAGCGGCGAACTGCGTGAGGCGGTATTGAGCGCGAGCCGGGAAGTTGATCACAAGTTGGACAAGATTTCCGCCGAATTGCACAGCCAGCGCCAGTTCACCAAGGACGACGTGATCGAGCTGGTGGACTACGCTGCAGAGAAGCTCGGCACTACTGTTGACGCCCGTGTGGGCGTGATAAAGGAGGAAATCACCAGCTTGGTGCAGGATCGAGTTGAGTATCTGAAGCGCGAGGTGGACAGCTTCTTCATCCAGCGCCAGCAGGATCTGGCACGCGAACGGCGACGCCTGATCGCCAACATCCTGATTGCGGTGGTCGCTTCGGTAGTTATGGGGGGGCTTTCGCTGATGTATCACCGCGCCCTGCTCGGCGGCATGGACATGTACAGCCTGTTTCGCGTGGTGTTCCTGTCGCTTAGCGGCGGCTACGCCGTCTATCTGCTGGTCAAGCTGGTACTGAAATACCGGAGCATGGCGGAGCACAAGAAGGACCTGGTGTTCCTCGCCATGAAATACTGGGGGGTGCTGCGGCCTGAAAGCGTGTTCGGCCATGTGCTGTTGATCCTGATCCTGATCGCGTTCTATGCGTTGCTGTTTTTCCCGCTGGAAGTGACGCGGATGATCGGCAACGAAGCCCTGATCCGCTGGGTGAGCGGGCTGCGTGGAATTAAATAGCCACTGGAATGTAGGTTGGGTTAGGCGCGGTTTTTAGCGCCGTAACCCACCAGAAGTAGGCGCCTCTAGGCGACAAACCCAATCTCCCTTCTAAATGTTGGTGTTGCCTGGAGGAACCTACTTTTTGGGAATGTTTGGGTTTGTTGGGTTTCGCGATAAAGCTGCTCAGCCCAACCTTGTATGGCTTTCGCGGGTTAGAACGAAAGAGTTAGACCCGCCGACAAAATGCCAAACGAATTGTTGGACGAAGCCGCTATCGCGGAGAAATATTTCCCACCAATCTGATTTATTGACATAATTCCTCCTCGACCCGCAAGGGATTGTTAATACTTTAGCATGAGGAACATGATTATGGAACACGAATAC
>Ga0210034_1001886_pt1 | contig 17050 bp, 15 predicted proteins | sample CryGeymeta201505_FD_185466 | JGI IMG/M metagenome (GOLD analysis project Ga0210034, IMG submission 185466) | Groundwater microbial communities from Crystal Geyser aquifers in Utah, USA - Crystal Geyser metaG 2015-05 (SPAdes) (version 2) | ecosystem: Environmental > Aquatic > Deep subsurface >... | reverse complement strand
TAAATCACTTTTCGGCACATGCTCTCTGAGACGAACCTCTCAAATTTTAAATTTACGTCCCGACCTTCAAACGATCCTGTTTCGAGGCAATATCCAAACCCGTCTTCAAAAAATCGACAACCATGAAGCAGCGGCCACAATGCTGGCTCTTGCAGGCCTGAATCGTATGGGGCTAGAGCATAAGGCGTGCCAAATTTTCTCCCCCCAAGAAATGACCCCCTGTGCAGCTCAAGGAGCCATTGGCGCTGTTTGTCTTAAAGATAACATCACAACTCTTGATTTTCTTCAGGGCATCAACCATCCGCCCAGTTTTGAAGCTATCCGATTGGAACGCGGCTTTCTTGAGCGCATTGACGGACATTGCGGTACTCCCGTTGGAGCCCTTGCCACCTTTAACGAGGGAAACGTCAACTTTGTAGCTTGTGTTGCAACCCTTGACGGTCAATATCTTTGGCGAGAGAGTCTATCCCTTACAAAGGAAAAGGCTCCGCAAGAAATTTTTACACTGGGTCTGGAAATGAAAAAATGGCTCAACAAACACGGGCTCTAAAGTATGATTCTTTTAATACGGCCGGATATTGACTCGCAACGCATTGCCCCTGATTTTCAGAATTTGGGGCACAAGGTTATTATCTCTCCCCTTCTAAAAATTCACTTGCAAACTGTGGTTGTACCCGAATGTGATGCCGTTTGCCTAAGTAGTAAGAATGCGATTCATGCCCTAAAAGAAGTCTCAAAAAAAACACCTCTTTATTGTGTCGGCGAGTACACCTCAAAAATACTCAAAGACCTAGGATTTGAAACCGTTATAACAGCCCCAACGGCTCTCGATTTATTAAAAATTCTTCGCAAAAAAGAACCGCGCAGCAACATTCTTTATCTTTCAGGAGAAATCTCGACCCTTGATTTTTCAACTCACCTTCCACACTGCCATAAATTAATTTGCTATACGGCCGAACCACAAAAGAACTTCTCCCCCGAGGTCTTAAAAGCCTTCCAAGAAGACCAAATTACCCATATTCCCCTTTACTCTATACGCTCATTTAAAATTTTAAATCAACTTTTACTGAAAAATAAGATAGACTTAAAAAATATAATAATATCGGCCTTAAGCAAAGACATAGCTGAAAACGCGAAAGATTTTGATTTTAAAGAGGTTTTAACAGCAAGGACACCGACACACCAATCCTTGATTAACTTATTGCAGGATAGAAATAATGCCCCATAAGAAAAATAATCCGGAAAAAAGTGACTCTCAAACAAAAGAGAACAAGGCCGGTACCCCAACACAAAAAGATAATCCCCCCTCTTCTTCTCCCCGTAAAACCGTCAACCTCTTTATGGTTGTTCTTCTTTTGCTTATTGTCGGTGGCATTTACCTCCATCAAAAAGGCTACATTACAAAATATTACCCCCTCGTTAAGTCAAAATTTGAGGGGAAAAGCCCCATAGATGCAACAGTGGATATTCCTCAACAAGACCCTGTAAACTTCTCAAAAACCCTTGCCGGAAATAGCAAAGAAACAGAAAACGGCGCAGAGCCTGAGACAACTCTTCCCCCGCAAGGGAGCCCTTCCTCCTCTTCGGACTCCTATGATTCTTCCCTGAATATTGACGGGAGAGCACCTTCAAATCCTCCGCAAGGCGAGACACTAAAAGACCTCCAAGAACGCGTTGCAACCTTAGAGGAAAAACTCTTAGCCCTTTCTGCCGCCATGCAACAAACTCAAAACACGTCTCCCCCAACGGAGCTACCCGCAGCGGACAACAAGCTTATATTTGCCCTAAGCACTCTACAAGATCTCCAAAATCGTTTAGATCAAGGCCTTTCTTTTACACAAGAACTTTCAAGCCTCAAAAACCTTTTAACTGACGAGGACTATGCTATTTTGCAAGAATACGCCCCCATCGGCGTCCCTAATCTGCCGTACCTGATTAAAAATTTTAAAGGTGTCGAGCGCTTCCTTAAACAACAAGAGACTTTTAAAAATTCAACAACAGCGGTTGAAAAATTCTTGGCTTTATTGGGTCAACTGATCCATATAGAGAAAACCACCACTAACGATCAAATGTATGAATTAACAGATATCGTCAGTTCCTATAAAATACGTCTCCAAAATGATGATATTGAAAAGGTTATTGCTGAAATTGAGGCTGTATCCGATAAAGATGAAACCCTCGCCTTATGGCTTGCACACGCAAAGGCCTATAATAGGGTTCAAAAAATTATCCGTAAAACCAAGCAATCTCTCTTTCAACCTAACCTCTAAAACAGGTCTTTGATATGCGCACACTACTCTTTATCCTTATTCAAGTTGCCCTCTTTACCTTATTGGCTTTTTGGTATCAACAAAACCCGGGAGACCTTCGTATCGACTGGCTGGGCTATCGCCTTGAAATGAGCATTGCCGTTTTCCTTATTTTAACCGGCCTTCTCATCGGCCTATTTTATACCGCTATTCGCTTAATCCTTAATATCTTTCACCTTCCTTCTTTTTTCAGAGCACGTTATGCGAAATATAATCAAATGCGCGGTGTCCATGCCGTTGAGGACAGCTTGGTAGCCTATCTTGCTCAAGATTCAAGGCTCTTAAAGAAAACCGGAAAATACGTAGGATCTTTTTTAAAAGCCAGCCCCCTCAACTTTTTCTTCCGAGGAGAAGCCGCGCTTTTGACTGAAGATTACCCAAAAGCCGGTGCGCTTTTTAAAACCCTTACACAACATGATTCTATGGCTTTTGCAGGATATTACGGCCTTATGCGCCTTGCCCTGACACAGCAAGATTTATCCAAAGCTATTGTTTACGCAGACCTTGCGCTTTCTCAAAATCCCGAAGCCCTTCCCCTTCGAAAGAAAATTGCAGATCTTTCCCTCGAGATAAAAGACTACGAAAGATCCCTTAAAGAAATCAATATTCTATTACGACAAACCCCAAAATCTATTTCTCTTTTAAAAAAGAAAAGTACCGCCCTTTATCATCTTGCCCAAGAAGAACGCAGTAAAAATAATTCCCGCCAAGGCCTTGAGTTCACGGAACAAGCCCTTAAAATCACACCGGATCACCAAGATTTAGTCACGCTCCATATTAAACTCTTACGAGACCTCGGCAAAGAAAGAGCTGCTGCAAAAGCCCTTGAGAAAGCTTGGCAAACCGCTCCACAAGAAAATTATGTGCAACTTTATTTGGCCGTTAAAGGAACAAAAACGGACCTTGAGAAATTCAAGTCCGTCCAAAACCTTGTGAGCTTTTCTCCCGATCATCCGGAAAGCTATCTCGCAACGGCAAATTATGCCGTTAAAGCACAATTATGGGGCCCTGCCCATGATGCCCTTAACAAACTCATTGATAAAGGTATTAAATCAAAGGCCGTTTATCTGTTGATGGAGGCTCTGGAAAAGGCCGAAAGAAAATAAGCCCAATATTCTCATACGGTAAATACCCTGCTCACCATTCCCCGCCCACTCTTTCTTACTGTAAAATCCTGCTGATCTCTTTGGGTTGAGCGCTGCCTTGTGCCTGACTTACGCTCGGGTATCACTTCAATAATATTATCTACGTGGGAAACTGTTTGGCTATACACACCCTTTTTATGAGCTTCAATAAAAGCATCAGAAATAGGCAGGGAGATAAGCCCTAAAACAAACATTATCAGAGGTATTGTTAAATTGAATGTTTAAAAAATACTGTTCTTTTTTTTCGACGCTGCATTTTCTCAAGGTTTTTTATACATATGATTGTTTCACATTATTTTATAATGTCGTAATATAACCTAATTTAATAGCCTTTGTTTGAAAAATTTATGGTTGTAAATATATGTCAAAAAATCCCTCACAGAATAATCACTATGTTCCAAAATGGTATCAAGAAGGGTTTCTTAACAAAGAGTCTAACAAGCTATTCATCCTTGATTTAAATCCAGATGATATAAAAAAAGCGAATGGCGAGCTTGTATTATCCAAAGGAAAAGTAAAGAAACATAACAGCATAAAACATTCACCACCGTCAAAATGTTTCGTTGAAAGGGACTTATATACTACATTTTTTGGTGAAGAGATAAACGATGAAATCGAACGCATACTATTTGGAAAAATAGATGATGTTGGTGCAAGAGCCATTAAGGCCTTCGTTGGAGAGGATCCTTCAGAGAGACATTATAATTTTTTGAATTTTTTTGAATATATTGATGCTCAGAAAATACGAACGCCAAAAGGCTTACATTGGATAAAGGCTCATTATTCTAGCCTCGATCAACATGCATTAATGAGCGAAATGCAAAAAGTACGCTATATGCATTGTAATATTTGGACTAAAAGTGTACGTGAAATTGTATCCGCAAAAAAATCAGCTTTAAAATTTATTTTGTCGGATCATCCCGTTACAATTTACAATTACGCATGTCCACCAAGCAATGGACGATGCACCTATCCAAATGATCCTTCGATCCAGTTAAAAGCTACCCAAACAATTTTTCCCTTAAATATGAATAATTGCTTAATTTTAACTAATTATGAATATGCAGAAAACCCCAATATAAAGAAACCATTAGAAAAACATATAAATGCTCGTACTTTTTCAGATAATACCATAGTGAACACTATGGATTTAATTAAATCGCGTTTTTTAAAGGATGAAGATGTAGAAAAAATTAATTTTATCATAAAATCAAGGGCGCACAGGTACATAGCGGCGCCCGAAAAAGAGTGGCTATATCCAGAAAAAAGAATCAATTTGGCTTGGTCAAAATTACGACAGGTTTTACTTCCTCCAGAGTCTGGGGTTCTATTTTCTGGTGGCGAAATATTGGCTGAGTTAGGCGATGGATCTATTCATTATCAAGATCAGTTTGGTCGCACTACTCCAGAAAATAAAAACCTTAGGAAAGACGAAATAAAAGGTAAACCCCCTGTAAATGATCCCTGTCCTTGTGGAAGTGGCAAAAAATATAAGAAATGTTGTAAAGATAAAAAGCCAACAGAAAGACCATCATGGACTGAACTTAGTATTCGTGAAAGGAATTTAAAATTCTTTCAAGGTATTGTTAATATTTTAGGACTCTCTCACGATAAAACATGGGATGATGTACGAAGAGAACTAAGTGATGATCAGGTGTGTAACATACATCGTTTATATGCATGCTTATGGCCTAAAGAAACCGATGTTCTCAGCTTATTGCCTAAGCCTGACGGCACATTAAGGGCCTTATATACAGGAATCATTGATTATCGTCTTATTTTCCTTCCAAGCAGTTTGTCATTATATTTTGATGAAATAATTGTTCAGAGTCCTTTTATAAGCCCCTATAATTTTAAACCTGAATATGACCCTGTTAAAAACCCTCACAAATACAAACAAACAACATTAAATAATGTTTTACTTTTTCTACATCTTTTCCCCTTTATTGAATCGGGATATATTAATTTTATTACTGACCCTTGCATGTTTGACAGTCATTTAAAAGAGCAAATACTTAATTCAGCACAGGAGCCTCTAAAAAAAATTACAATTCCTCTTAATGAAAAAAGAGTATTAGAGAAACTATGCGAAGAGAATTTAATTCATACAATATGCAGCAGCACCAAAGAGCAACAGAAATCTTACCTTCGTCAAACAAACCCTAATTTATCTGGTGAAAGAATTGAAAAATTAATTAAAGGTTTTGAAATTGAAAAACAACAAAACCCCTTAGTGCTATTACAAGACGATATTTTTAATCAAGGTGAAGGGCAGATCACAACGATTAATATGATTCCTAATTTTGAAATGTCATTGTTTATTGCTCAAGTAACAGGTTCATTTTTATTAACTGATAGCCCTTCACGATGGGGTGAAATAGAAAAATCACAAAAGAGCCAAGATAATCTTAAAAAGAATTGGAATGATTTATGTACTTGTATTAATAATTTTGAATATATATTCAGTGCAAATTCTGACACAACGTTTCAATTAAGAAAATCTGGAAAGTTGAGAAATATGCGCGAAGCATTCAAAGAAATATATTCCTCTATTCAAAATGCTATAGATCATCCACAATACATTTGCCCAACAGAGATGTTAAAAAAGAAATTTACTCAAGCTTACAAAATATCGAAAGATGAGCTCTCATCAAATGATATAAAATATAGCTTTACCTGCAAATTAAAGGCCATTATTCCAACGGGTGGTATTGAAAATATTAATGTACAAAGAATGCTATTATCTTCCGGTAGTAATAATCATCTTAAAAATGTCCCCATGGCTATTTTTCTAGAAATAAATAGCTGCATTAAAGAATAGCTCCCATTGAAAATCGATTAATTAAAAGAGGATTTATTCCTTCCTCTCTCCTTGTTATTTGTTTGCTCTTTTTTCGCCAAAAGGCCAGTATGGAAGGGTTTCCTATAACGTTAATTTTCAACGCTACCAACCTGTTTATTTAGATAGAGCTGCCTTAAACGGCTTGCCCCTCTCTCTTTTTACCCTCAATTGCTTTAATGCGTGATTTTATTGAATAAATAAAGATATTTGGAAAGTAGGTACGAGGAAATAAGAATGAAGTTAAAATCTTTTGATTTTCTCCCCATTTACTCCTCGGCTTTTTTGCGGGAATATGAGGGAATGCTTGAAGCCTTGTGGAATATGGCTCCCCGGGACGGGCTCGAACCGCCGACCCAATGATTAACAGTCATTTGCTCTACCAACTGAGCTACCGGGGAATAAAGTGTCTCTTAAGACTGGGTCTTCAGGGACTTGGTATGAGATCTTAATAGCAAACTCTTACGCCTTTGGAAAGAGGTTTTTTTAAGTTTGGAGGCCGGGACCGGAATCGAACCGACGTACAAGGATTTGCAGTCCTCTGCATAACCACTCTGCCACCCGGCCAAACTAAAACTTCCCTCAAGGGCATATCTGAAACTAACCATTTCAACGGTTTTCGTCAATGTCCTTTTTCTGCTTTTTTCGACGAAAGTAAAAATAAACACCGGTCGAAGCCAACAGGATTAAAATGCCGGAAACCGTATACTTTTGGAATTTAACGGCTTGAGAAATAGCATACTCAATTTCATCGGCAAAGAAATAACCCAATAAGTATCCGGCTCCGCAACTTAACACCGCCCAAATGGCCGCTGCAATCACATTTAAAATTGCAAAACGCTTAACGGGAATGCCGCTTGCCCCAATAACAAAGGGACTGACTGTGCGGATGCCGTAAATAAAACGAAAGCCAAGGATAAACCAAATATGATAGCGATGAAGCAGTGCAAAAGCTTTATGAGCCTTATCCCTTAACGCAGGTTTACGTTCCAACAAGCCCGGCCCGTAAATACGCCCCAAAAAGAAAAGAAGCTGATCGGCAAATAACGACCCTGAAAAAGAAATCAAGATAATAAGGGGAAAGGAGAGATACCCTTTAAAGGAAAAGAATCCGGCCGTCAGAACAACCGATTCTCCTTCAACAAAGGATCCTAAAAGTAAAATAATATAGCCCGCAGTCGGGCCATACTCCACAAGCAATTCTTCCACACGACTCTCATGTCTTAATTTTCTGATTTATCTGTAGCGAGCTTACGACAAAAAGGCAACTTTATAAAGAAAAGTGTTCTATTTTCAAATTTTTTTCATTTTTTTCACGAAAAGACTTGACGATCCCCCCTATAAGATATATATAATAATTAATTTAACTCGCAAAGAGTTAGATTACTTCATACACATAGTCCCCTCCTTGGAAAAGCCTCTCTTTATTGAGAGGTTTTTCTTTGAGCTTTTTCTAAGAAGACACGAAGCCGTTTCCTTTTTCTTTACCGAGCTAATGCCCTGCCGTCAAATCATGATCAACAACGACGGAATAATGAGGATCTTTTTCTTTATTGCAAATAACGGTAATCCCTTTGCGATCCAAAAGCTTGATACAATCTTGGCTTAAGCCTTTAAGCTTCAAGTCCTTTTTAAGAAACTTGTACTTAAAAGCCATAACCTTTATTGCTTCAAGGGCAGAATGATCCCACACGCGACTTTCTGAAAAATCAATCACATTATGCTCAGGATCTTCTTTTGGTGTAAAAAGCTCTTTAAAACTGGCAATAGAACCAAAAAAGAGAGGGCCCCTCAACTTATAAGTTTTAAGATCCTTACTTTCATCATAGGTTATTGTTGCATAAATATGCTGCGCACTCTGCCACACATAAGACAAGGCAGAAAAAATAACGCCGATTAAAACAGCAATAGCAAGATCATAGGCAACGGTGACGGCGGATACCAAAACAATAATAAAGGCATCAATTTTCGGTACCTTGGTCATCACACGTAAAGAAGACCAAGCAAATGTCCCGATAACAACCATAAACATAACCCCCACAAGAGCTGCAATAGGAATGCGTTCGATAACCGGGGAGGCGACAACAATAAAAAAGATGAGGAAAAGAGCAGCAGCAATACCGGAAAGGCGCCGCCTCGCCCCGGAACTTATGTTAATCATACTTTGCCCAATCATGGCACAGCCCCCCATGCCGCCAAAAAAGCCCGTGACAACGTTCCCCAACCCTTGCGCTATACATTCGCGGCTATTCCGTCCTTGGGTCTCTGTGAGCTCATCTATGAGAGTGAGGGCTAACAATGTTTCAATGAGACCGATTCCGGCAAGGGTAAGGGCATAAGGAAAGATAATCTTAAAACTCTCGAAGGTAAAAGGAATTTGAGGGATTGAAAATTCAGGAAAGCCTCCTGAAATGTCGGCCATATCTCCCACGCTTTTAGTATCAATACCCAGAAAATAAGTTACTGCAAAAACAATACCGATGCCCGCAAGAGGAGCGGGGATCATTTTTGTAATCTTTGGGAGAAATTTAATAACACCCATGGTGATTGCAATAAGCCCCAGCATAATATAGAGATCACTCCCCTGTAGCCATGTCGACTCACCGGCGGCATTCACGGTCTTAAATTGACCCAATTGAGCCAAGAAAATCACGATGGCCAAACCGTTTACAAACCCCAACATAACAGGATAAGGAACAATTCGAATGAACTTTCCAAGACGAAAAATACCGGCCAAAAGCTGAATGACTCCCATTAACACAACGGTTGCAAATAAGTATTGCACCCCATGTTGTGACACAAGAGAAACCATAACCACGGCAAGCGCGCCCGTTGCGCCTGAAATCATGCCCGGACGCCCTCCGAAAACAGACGTGATGAGACAAATAATAAAAGCAGCATAAAGGCCTACTAAGGGTTGCACACCTGCCACAAAAGAAAAGGCAACGGCCTCCGGAACAAGAGCCAACGCAACAGTTAGGCCCGATAAAATTTCAATTTTCGAGGTTTTCAAATTCATTTTTCAACGGGAATTTAGAGGGATAACAGGGATCAACGTAACATAAAAAGAGAAAATTTCAAATAGATATGATCCCGGGCATAATCCTTGCATGTTTCGGCTATAAACATAGGTTTTATTAACGCCCCTAAAAGCCAAAGATTTTGGAAGAGACGACGCTCAAAGCTATGCTCTTCGGCTTTAATTTTATCAGCGTTTTTCAAATTAGAAAAAGACTTGCAATAAATTAATAAAAACATTTAGCCTTTAGAATAAGACCGTAACTATATAGAAAAACCAAAAAGGAATTATGATATGAAAACCCTTCTTAAATTTTTATCTTTAAGCGCCCTATTGATTATAAGCATTGCCGCACAAGCTTCGGACATCACGAAAGAAGAGGCTTCAGACCTCCTCAGGCGTTCCGGAACCGTTCAAGCCCGTTATGAAAAAGTAAATATTGCCCTTGAGGACCCTGAACAAGCCATAATAGCTTCACATTGCATTTTTATGTGCGGCATTCCGGGGTTTTTATCGACTACCGATTTCTCACACATAGATCCCTCAGGAGAAATTTTAAAGGCTATGAGGCTCACTTTTGAAAACGGGGGTGTTTACCTTCCTCGGAACGGTCAAAACGAACTTAAAAAACAAAAAACTATTGTAATCAAGCTTTATCAAGAAATCTTAGATACTTTTTGCTGGGAAAAAACTGAAGACATAAATTTTAGCCATACAACAGAAGTAACAGCAAGTGAAGTTGCGGCTATTTATGTGGCACGCCAACGTCTTCGAATTTTAAAAAAGACTTGGAAAAAAATTTAAAATTCGGATTTATTCTTGCTTGAAAACCTTGCCCTCCTAGCACACGGTAGCCCTGCTTTTAAGACGGGGTTTTATGTTGATAAGAAAAGGACGCAAAACCCGACGCCCGAGATTTTTTTAAATGATTATACAATAAAAAGCAACCCGAAGCCTTTTAATGACTGCGTTTGATGAGAGCCTTATAGGTCTCTTGAATGCCAACGTTGGGATCAAGCATAAAAACAGGGGCTTTCCCGGTGTTTTCGATCTGTCTTTTCCACATTTCATGACGCACGAGAGCCTCATTGATCCTTAGCCGCATTCCTTGGGGTTTAAGGGAATTGCCTTGGGGGAAAACCTCACCGGCAATCGGTGTACAGATGTACTTATCGCCTACTTTTTTTATAATGAGAAATGTTTTAAATTCCATGTTTCCCGAATCTAAAATAGTGTAAGTATCAAAATTATAGCGACATAGGGTTAAGGCCGACTTTTTGACCCTAACAACACCCTCAAGGTGAAGTATTTCTTGGAGGAAATGGTTATCTGAAACGGCGAAACTTTGAAGAATATGTTGTTTGTCGGGTCTGACATGAACTTTTTTATTAATAATAAGGGGATGCTCGGTTTCGTTCTTAACATAAACGTAAAAGTGAACAAATGCCATAGCATTGTCAGCAAACAAAAGAAATACCGTAATAAATGCGATAAACCTCTTCACTTTATTCTCTCCCTTATGCTTAAAATGTATCCGAAAAGGATTAATAAACATTTAAAGGAGATTTTTTGATTTTATAGTTTACTAAGGATTAAAGTTACTGATTATAGATTTATGTTATGGGAGTTTTTATGTGGGGGATTAATTTTGAGTTTGTAGAAGAATGAATAGGGAAAGATTTATTATATAGTTAAAGAGAGGTTTGGCGTCGACCTACTCTTCCGGGCCTTAAGACCAAGTACCATCGGCGCAACGAGTTTTTACCGTCGAGTTCGGAATGGGATCGGGTGCTAGCCCCGTGCTATAGAGACCAAACCACTCTTTAACTATATAAAAAACAGTAACATCAAACGTATTTAAAGTCAAATTAGAACTCTTTTAGACGTGTTTACAAGGGGTTATGTTTTAAAGTTTTCGATTGATAGAGCGGTCAAGCAGAGTTTTGAGCGTTAGTAACAACACTTAGAACTGAGCGATGAACTGATTAATCGAGTCTAAAAACAAGGTTAAAGGTAATTTATATCAGTATATTTAAAGCCTATGGGCTTATAGAAACTTTACCGAATAAACGCTTTTTTTATCATAGGTATGTTTTTTTACAGAGGTCTCGGACGCTCTGTAGCTTAGCCTTTTAAGAGGCATTAAAACATACGGATGAGTTTTAGAGAGTTTAATTTGAAACGCATTTTCTGATAAAGGACGTAAATAACGTCTGTTTATTAGAAGGATTGCTCGGAGTCGACATTAGCAAGCTAATGTCAGGTTAGATAAGTCAATGGGGGAATTAGTACAGGTTAGCTTCATGTGTTACCACACTTCCACATCCTGCCTATCAACGAGGTAGTCTTCCTCGGCCCTCATAGGGAAAATTAGTTTCAAGGCAAGTTTCCCGCTTAGATGCTTTCAGCGGTTATCTTTTCCATACTTAGCTACCCAGCTGTGCCGTTGGCACGACAACTGGTACACCAGAGGTATGTTCATCCCGGTCCTCTCGTACTAGGGACAAATCCTTTCAATTTTCCTACACCCACGGCAGATAGGAGCCGAACTGTCTCACGACGTTCTGAACCCAACTCACGTACCACTTTAAATGGCGAACAGCCATACCCTTGGGACCTGCTTCAGCCCCAGGATGTGATGAGTCGACATCGAGGTGCCAAACCTCCCCGTCGATGTGAACTCTTGGGGGAGATCAGCCTGTTATCCCCGGCGTACCTTTTATCCGTTGAGCGATGGCCCTTCCACATGGAACCACCGGATCACTATGACCGACTTTCGTCTCTGCTCGACCTGTCAGTCTCGCAGTTAAGCAGGCTTATACCATTGCGCTCATCAGTTGATTTCCGACCAACTTGAGCCTACCTTTGTGCGCCTCCGTTACTATTTAGGAGGCGACCGCCCCAGTCAAACTACCCACCATGCAGGGTCCCGGACCGGGATAACCGGTCTCGGTTAGATGCCAAAGAACACAAGGGTGGTATTTCAAGGATGTCTCCGGAGCAACTAGCGCCGCTCTTTCATAGACTCCCACCTATCCTACACATGTATTCCCTGGCACCACTGCAAAGCTGTAGTAAAGGTGCACGGGGTCTTTCCGTCTAACCGTGGGTACTCCGCATCTTCACGGAGAGTTCAATTTCGCTGAGTTGATGTTGGAGACAGCGGGGCAATCGTTACGCCATTCGTGCAGGTCGGAACTTACCCGACAAGGAATTTCGCTACCTTAGGACCGTTATAGTTACGGCCGCCGTTTACCGGGGCTTCAATTCGCTGCTCTCACAGCTCCTCTTAACCTTCCGGCACCGGGCAGGCGTCAGACCCTATACGTCGTCTTGCGACTTTGCAGAGTCCTGTGTTTTTGGTAAACAGTCGTCACCCCCTGGTCTGTGCCACCTCCGCTCGGTTGCCCGAACGGAGGTCCCCTTTCTCCCGAAGTTACAGGGGCATTTTGCCGAGTTCCTTCAACATCATTTTCTCAATCGCCTTGGTATACTCTACCAGTCCACCAGTGTCGGTTTGGGGTACGGTCTTATTTCCAGAGCTATTTCCCGGAACCCCTTCACTGCATACTCAATCCAATAAGAGTATACAATATACGGGATTCGTCACTACTGGAAGGTTCAGGAATATTAACCTGATTCCCATCGACTACGCCTTTCGGCCTCGCCTTAGGGGCCGACTCACCCTGCGTGGATCTACCTGGCGCAGGAACCCTTGGACTTTCGGCGGGCATGAATCTCACATGCCTTAAACGCTACTCATGTCAGCATTCTCACTTCCGATACCTCCGGAAGTCCTCACGGATCATCCTTCACAGGCTTACGGAACGCTCCGCTACCATATCTTACGATATCCGCGATTTCGGTGTATCACTTGAGCCCCGGTACATTTTCGGCGCAGGCTAGCTTAAATAGACCAGTGAGCTATTACGCTTTCTTTAAAGGATGGCTGCTTCTAAGCCAACCTCCTGGCTGTCTTGGCCTTCCCACATCCTTTCCCACTTAGTGATAACTTTGGGACCTTAATCGGCGGTCAGGGTTGTTTCCCTCTCGTCCATGGACGTTAGCACCCATGGACTGTCTGCCATACTGTACTCGCCGGTATTCGGAGTTTGGTTAGGTTTGGTAAGGATCGCTCCCCCCTAGCCCATCCAGTGCTCTACCCCCGGCGGTAATCATATGACGCACTACCTAAATAGTTTTCGCGGAGAACCAGCTATATCCGAGTTTGATTGGCCTTTCACCCCTAGCCACAAGTCATCCCCGCATTTTGCAACATGCGTGGGTTCGGTCCTCCAGTACGTGTTACCGTACCTTCAACCTGCTCATGGCTAGATCACTCGGTTTCGGGTCTAATGCCCGTAACTATATCGCCCTATTAAGACTCGCTTTCGCTACGCCTACACCTAACGGCTTAAGCTTGCTACGAACACTAAGTCGCTGACCCATTATACAAAAGGTACGCAGTCACACCATATAGGTGCTCCTACTGCTTGTAGGCATTCGGTTTCAGTGTCTATTTCACTCCCCTTGTCGGGGTTCTTTTCACCTTTCCCTCACGGTACTTGTTCACTATCGGTCTCCAAGGAGTACTTAGGCTTGGAAGGTGGTCCTCCCATATTCGAACAGGGTTTCTCGGGCCCCGCCCTACTCATGGACTCTTAAAATTGCTTCCCGTACGGGACTATCACCCACTATGGTTAAACTTTCCATTTTATTCCGGTCACAATTAAAAAAGCCACTGGCCTGATCCGCGTTCGCTCGTCACTACTTGCGGAGTCTCGTTTGATGTCCTTTCCTCCGGGTACTTAGATATTTCAGTTCCCCGGGTTTGCCTCTACACCCTATGTATTCAGGTGCAGATACCACGTACGTGGTGGGTTTCCCCATTCGGATATCTGTGGGTCATAGCGTATTGGCAGCTAACCACAGCTTTTCGCAGCCTGTCACGTCCTTCATCGCCTCTTGGAGCCAAGGCATCCACCAAATGCCCTTCTCGTTCTTATCTTAGTTCATTGATTGAGAAGTCATTATTTAAAATGACTCATTGAAATGAGTTATTCTCCGGCAATCCTTCAAATAAACAGACGTTTCTTTATTTTAGCCAAAGCTAAAAAACAAGCATTATACTTAACTTTAACCGGTTGCACGGTTAAAATCTTTTATAACGCTCAAAAAATCCATTTATTGAAAAATGCTTTTATTATTTGATGCGTTTCCTATTCACAATATTATAAAACAATCAGATGACTTCGGGCGGTTAACAAACTCAAAAGGAAAATAAGAGATCTCCTTTATCAACCCCTCATCACACCCACCGTTCCCAAAAGAAATGGTGGAGGTAAACGGGATCGAACCGATGACCTCCTGCTTGCAAAGCAGGCGCTCTCCCAGCTGAGCTATACCCCCGAACTGATCAATTCTACGAACAGATCTTAAAAGCTTTCTTTTGGCTTCCTGCCGTGTCAGAGCCGTTCTCAAATCCTCATGTACATAAAGTACACTCCGGTTTTCCGAGCGACTCTTTCGCGCATTAAGCACAAAATAAACATTTTTTAGAAAATGTTCTTCCACGAGATAGAGGCCTAAAAGCATTTCTTTTGAGCACCATGTGATCCAAATAAGAAGGCGATGGTGGGCCTGGGAGGACTTGAACCTCCGACCTCACGCTTATCAAGCGTGCGCTCTAACCAACTGAGCTACAAGCCCGGAATAGTTATGCTATTAGGTCTCTATCTCGTGTATAGAAGGTTTACAAGGTCAGCTCGGGCCGTCTTTTTTATGACTTCATAAAAACCCGAAAGTTTCCATAAAGTTCCTTAGAAAGGAGGTGATCCAGCCGCAGGTTCCCCTACGGCTACCTTGTTACGACTTTACCCCAGTCGCTAACCCCACTGTGGTCGGCTGCCTCCCGAAGGTTGGCTCACCGGCTTAGAGTAGGATCAACTCCCATGGTATGACGGGCGGTGTGTACAAGGCCCGAGAACGTATTCACCGTAGCATGCTGTTCTACGATTACTAGTGATTCCAACTTCATGCACTCGAGTTGCAGAGTGCAATCCGAACTGAGACGGCTTTTGGAGATTAGCTCGGGGTCGCCCCGTCGCTGCTCACTGTCACCGCCATTGTAGCACGTGTGTAGCCCAACCCATAAGGGCCATGAGGACTTGACGTCATCCCCACCTTCCTCCGGTTTATCACCGGCAGTCTCTCTAGAGTACCCAGCCAAACCTGATGGTAACTAAAGACGAGGGTTGCGCTCGTTGCGGGACTTAACCCAACATCTCACGACACGAGCTGACGACAGCCATGCAGCACCTGTATGATATCCAGCCGAACTGAAGGACGCCGTCTCCGGCATCTGCGATATCTATGTCAAGGGTTGGTAAGGTTCTGCGCGTTGCTTCGAATTAAACCACATGCTCCACCACTTGTGCGGGCCCCCGTCAATTCCTTTGAGTTTTAATCTTGCGACCGTACTCCCCAGGCGGAGAGCTTAATGCGTTAGCTCCAACACCGAATCCTAAGACCCGACGTTTAGCTCTCATCGTTTAGGGCGTGGACTACCAGGGTATCTAATCCTGTTTGCTCCCCACGCTTTCGTACCTCAGCGTCAGTATCGGACCAGAAAGCCGCCTTCGCCTCTGATGTTCCTTCTAATATCTACGAATTTCACCTCTACACTAGAAATTCCGCTTTCCTCTTCCGATCTCAAGTTTTGCAGTTTTAAATGCAGTTCCAAGGTTGAGCCCTGGGATTTCACATCTAACTTACAAAACCGCCTACGTACCCTTTACGCCCAGTTATTCCGAACAACGCTAGGACCCTCCGTCTTACCGCGGCTGCTGGCACGGAGTTAGCCGGTCCTTCTTATCCTGCTACTGTCATTATCCTCACAGGTGAAAGAGCTTTACAACCCTAAGGCCTTCTTCACTCACGCGGCATGGCTAGATCAGGGTTGCCCCCATTGTCTAAGATTCCCCACTGCTGCCTCCCGTAGGAGTCTGGGCCGTGTCTCAGTCCCAGTGTGGCTGGTCATTCTCTCAAACCAGCTATGGATCATCGGCTTGGTGAGCCTTTACCTCACCAACTACCTAATCCACCGCGGGCTCATCTTATAGCGATAAATCTTTCCCCCGAAGGGCGTATGGGGTATTAGCTCCCGTTTCCAGAAGTTATTCCCCACTATAAGGTAGATTCCCACGTGTTACGCACCCGTCCGCCACTAGGTAACTTTCCGAAGAAAGCACCTCGTTCGACTTGCATGTGTTAGGCCTGCCGCCAGCGTTCGTTCTGAGCCAGGATCAAACTCTCATGTTTAATCCTCGCTTACGTACTCATTTCTTTACGAAACAAGCATTTTAGCAAGTTACTCACTTGAAATTAACAAAGCTTGCGTCAAATTTATCTTTCATATAATGAAAAACAAACCTTACGTAAGTTTAAATTCGAACCTCTTTAACATTCTCGAAAAAATGATAAAGATGTCAAAATTTTACTTGTCGGCTTACATTTGTTAACCCAAGATAAATGCGCTCCTCTTCCGCCAAACCCTAAAGCTTAACAGAAAACAAGCGCCGACCCGAGCTAACCTTGTAAACCTTCTATATATTTACAATCTTATAAAACATCCGGTGAAACCTTAAACTTGAAAGCTTCTCGGAATCTCTTCCGAACCCCTCTCGGAGCCGCTCCCAAGCCCGTCTCCCGAACCCAGTAATAGCGTTATAGACTGACC
>Ga0210034_1001884_pt1 | contig 17055 bp, 18 predicted proteins | sample CryGeymeta201505_FD_185466 | JGI IMG/M metagenome (GOLD analysis project Ga0210034, IMG submission 185466) | Groundwater microbial communities from Crystal Geyser aquifers in Utah, USA - Crystal Geyser metaG 2015-05 (SPAdes) (version 2) | ecosystem: Environmental > Aquatic > Deep subsurface >... | reverse complement strand
CGCTAAGAATTTCAAAGACATCCTTCGGCAGTGCGATGTTTACGGCGTAGATCACCTGACAACAGTCGGAGCCACACCTTTGATGCTGGCAGCTCGTGCAGGCAACCTGGCTTTGGTTCAATCGCTCCTGGCGCGCGGTGCAAATCAGGAGGCCATTGACGAATTTGGGCATACCCCCTGGCAACAGGCGCTAAGCCGCGCCTTGGAAGATCCAGACTTCGCCAAGCTAGCAATCGGCCCATTGTTTGAGATGATCGCTCCAGCAGCAATTGATGTGCAGGTGGGCTCAAGGCTGATTCGTCTTGAGCGCAGTCAAGGGGAATACTGGATATTTAGCTTGGTGATCGCTGGATTGAAGACGCAATGGTCGCGCTGCTGCTTCCGTGAACAGCCACCTTGGAAGTTCGCTCAAGGTTTCTTTGCTGACCAGCTGCACAAGGTTCTCGAGTCTCTGCCAGTCCATTTATGGAAGGAAATCCGTCGCAAACGCAGCTACGTCAATCAAGTCTTGGCCAGAGGTGAAGTCAACAGCGGTTATATGCCTGCACGTAAACTTTGGATCAGACAACAAAGCGGCCATTACTTCCCGAACCCTGGTCTATTTCTTCGTCGGGGTGAAGACTGGCAGCCGGTCTACAAGTATTTGAACATGACGTGGATTGACATGGGAACTGCGTCTGCAGATGAATACGGTGCCAAACCTATGGTGACAATTACCCGCTTGCAGAACCGGGATTTATCTGGTGAGGCTGAATTGTTTTGACGCTCTCTGAGAAAAATGCCTAATGGTCGCACAAACTACTTCTGCATGTCTAAAGACCCAATGGTCAATTTGAACACTTGACAAAAGTCTCATGGCTACAATCGGGCTACAGTTTGGCTATTTTTTGGCTAGAAACAAAAACGCCCACTTGGAGTGGGCGCTGATTCAAGCTAAGTGCTTGATTTTATTGGTTGCGCGAGAAGGATTTGAACCTCCGACCGGTTATGAGCCCGGTACCCCACCATGGTTTCATACTTTTTCATGAGGGCTGAAGTGGTCTAAGTTCTTATTTACAAGTAATTTTATGCTATCAAAAGAGGAGAAAAGTCTCGCCACTTAACAACACATAAAACTGGAAAAATAGCCAATTTTGAGAAAATCGGAAATGCAAATTCCGAAAATTTTCTGACCATTGGGTCATTTTTAAGCTATCTTAACAGCCAAAACAGCATATTTGTCAATTTTACCCTTCTGTGCCGCGGCAGTCACAATCGCCGCGCCGACGGCGCATTGGACGGGAAAAACAACAAAAAATTCGTCCGATCAGAGGATAAATCTCACCGGAAGACTCAAAATCCGCCAAAAAAAATCTACTCAGGAAAAAAATCTGCCACCAGTCGACGCAAACCGAAGAACCAGAATGTGCACGTGATGCAGGGTCAGTCAATAGTCGGCACTTGGGTCAAATCTGCGACGACACCAAACATCAGAAGAAAAACATCAGACGAATTTTAAAAATAAGTGCGGATAAAAACATCCGATAAAAAGCGTTTGATGCCTGACCTGCGCAGAGCTCGCGATAGCCAGCAATTCATTAGAAAAAACCGGTGTTGGACCATGGTAAAAAAAGATCACAGATCAAAACCAATTCCAGTTTTACGACCTTTAACCAATAATACAGGTTATATGGTTTTGCTACTCTGCAACCACTAACCGTCTGAACCAGAGGTGCGCTATTTTGCAAATTGTGAATATGGTCTATGCAATTTTTGCAAATTTGCATCACTGGGCAATTGAAGAATCAAACTGAACACAACTCAAAAGACCTTTAAAGTGCTGAAAAAAGATCGTGATTTATCCGACTGAACATCAGTCAAAGCGATCAAATCATCGGGAAAAAATGCACCAAAAATGTCGAATTTATCGGATGAAAAGTCTTCATGCCAGCTTCAATGAGTCTCTATGCGATTTTGTGTGGGGCTCGACCGTCTCCGAGCGCTCAATGACCACATCAGCCCAATTTTGTCGCGGTGCTTGAAACAGTCCGCCAAGTTCAGTCTTTACTCCTGGTTTCAGGCTTTGCTTCTCACACGAAGGGTTTTCGTTATAATGTCAGAAAGGCGTTGATACTTCTAACTTATTGCCAACAGCTCGATGAGTAAAATTCCAGAAGCAATCCTATCGCATACCCGTGACCTGCCTGAGGGCGAAGTGTTATCGGCCAAGGAATTCCTTTACCTGGGCAGTCGTGCCGCCATTGACCAGGCGCTTTCACGCTTGGCCAAAGAGGGCAAGTTGCAGCGTGTTTGTCGTGGCACGTATGTCGCGCCGGTATCTAGCCGGTTTGGCGTGCGCTCGCCTGCACCAGAAAAAGTGGTGCAATCCATTGCCGCCCAGCGCGGCGACACGGTGGCACCTCATGGTGCTTCTGCTGCCAATGCTCTGGGCTTGACGCAACAAGTGCCTATAAGAGAAGTGTTTCTGACTTCTGGCCGGTCACACAAACTCCAGCTGGGTCGCTCGGAAGTGCTGGTCAAGCATGTTCCAAGATGGATGTTGTCGCTAGGGTCAAGCCAGGCCGGCGCGGCGGTTCGGGCCTTGGCTTGGATAGGTCGCTCGCATGTCCGTGAATCACTGATGGTGCTGCGTCACGAATTGACACCGGCCGAATGGCGTAATTTAACCTCCTCGCGCGCCGCGTTTCCGTCCTGGATGGCGCAAGCCATCGGCGAGGAAATCGCGCGTGGCTGAATCATTTTTCTTGCTGAGCGCGGCAGATCAAAGCGAAGTTCTGGAGATTGCCCGAGAACAAACCGGTCGGCCAAGCCACTTGCTGGAGAAAGATGTATGGGTGGTTTGGACCTTGGGCGCGCTGTTCAATTCATCCATTGGAATGGATCTGACGTTCAAAGGTGGCACCTCCCTGTCCAAAGTTTACAAAGTCATTGACCGGTTTTCTGAGGACATCGACCTGACTTTGGATATTCGCAAACTGATCCCTGATTTGATTGGGGACCCGTGGCACGATGAACTGGTATTGCCAGAGAGTCGCAGCCAGGCAGCAAAATGGACCAAAGCGGTACGTGATCGTCTGCCAGCATGGATCACGCAAGCCGTGCGACCTGTTCTTGAGGCAGCCCTGGCCAAAGAGGAATTGCAGGCCAGGCTGGAAGTGGGCGGCAAAGATCAGGATCAATTGCTTTTGCACTACCCCGCGCTGAAAGCGGGCACAGGTTATGTGTCACCTTTGATCGTATTGGAATTTGGCGGACGCGCCACGGGTGAGCCGCACCAGGTCATGCCTGTGGCTTGCGACATGGCCGGCCATGTCGCCAATGTTGATTTTCCGACTGCCATGCCGGTGGTCATGACCGTTGCACGGACGTTCTGGGAAAAGGCTACTGCCGCGCATGTGTACTGTGCGCAGGGTCGAATTCGAAGTGAACGTTTTGCCCGGCATTGGCACGACTTGGCGGCTATCGGGCGTAGTTCATATTTCACGGATGCAATCGCTAACCGAGCCGTGGCCAACGCAGTCGCCCGGCACAAATCATTTTTCTTCGCCGAAAAAACCCTGAGTGGGGATGTCATTGATTACCTGTCCGCGGTTACGGGTCAACTCAAAATAGTGCCGCAAGGGGAGGCGCGTAGCGCCTTGGCCCATGATTATGCAAACATGCTCGCGGACAACGTGATGGTCGGCAACGCCCTGGCCTTTGATGATCTGATGCAGGCTTGTTTGAACATTGAAGTCCGAGCGAATTGCGTTTAGCGGTTCGTGAACTCACGAACTTCACAGCCGACTGGCCCGGCGAAAGTCGGGCAAGAACCACACGATCCTGATGGCATTCGGGTGATGAGGCCGCCTTGGCCACAACGTGCATCCGCCGCACCATGCTCATATTCATTGGACGACGCTCAAGTTGTTCAAGAAAAGTAGGGGCACAAATATCGTCCAGCCATTGAACACCAATGGCTTTGCCGCTGATGGGCTCATTCATCTTCTGCTGACAGTGGCGCGTCCAGATCAACTTTCACATTCTCGGTCAGAGCCTGAAAACGGTCGAGCAATCGTGCATCCAAAGGTTGAAGATGCTGCGGGTTGTTGGCCATGTCACGCTCCAGAAAGACCAGAAATTGCCCCAATACGGGATCCTGCTCCTCTGCTGGCAAAGCGCGCGACAGCACCACCTCACCGTCCGGGCGGATGGTGTAAAGAATTTTGTCGCGATTGCCGAGCTTGAGCCTGCGCCGAACCGGCTCCGGCACGGTCGTTTGATAGCGGTCGGTCAGCGAGGACTGGGCTTCGAGAATGGCGGGCATACAGACCTCGGCCGATGAATGAACTTGAGCCCAATAGTAATGCATTACTTTGTTAAAAATGCTCAACAGCAAAGCAGAGCTTCAGCTCAGACAATTCAAATTCATGATTAACCCAACTGTCATCTCTTGTTGGGTGAAACGGGGGCAAACGATGTGGCCTTTATCAACGCTGGCCACAATTGGGCGCGCAGCGTGGCCACAACTCCCGGCAGAGAAACAACCGCCAGTCCGTTCTTCCTGAGAAACGCAGCCCACAAGGATTGGCGAGACGGATCATTTGCAAACTCATCGGTCAGGCCGATGGGCATCTCTGTCGGCAAGTCAGTTCCGCGACGCTTAAAGGTGGCGGCAATGGCTTTCGCCAAAGTTTCCGACTCCATGTCTTCCCGCTCCAGCAACACTGAAAGGTCAAGGTAGTCTTTCAATCGACTGTTGGTCATGCCCAAGATTTGAATGGCATGCAATTTTTCAGCGACAACCGTATAGACAGGATAGGTATGCAACCGTGGCGCCGGAAAGTCTGCAAGCAAAACCGGATACACAGCTTCAACCGGTTCAGGAGTCACCGCATCACCAAATCCGACATCGATTTGTGTCTTGCAGCGCGCTCGCGCCAGTTCCGCAGAGATGATGACACGGGCACCAGCGTAGCCAGCAGCCTTACGAATTTCTTCGACAGAGACGCTGGCAGGGTCAAAAACGATGCCATCGTCGGCAACAACCGAAACAATCTCACGAAATGTCTGTCCTATCGATTCCAGATCGCTGGAGCCAAAACCCAATAGATCAGCATCACGCGTAGACCGATGCGGCATGTCGTACCAAAGGTTAAACAACATCGCACCCTTAAGCAGAAAGTTGTCTGCGTGCGCTGACATGCTCAGCCGGTACAAGAATCGTTCGAGAGCGTATCGAACCAACACCTGGTTGAAATCCGTCTTGTCCGCTTTGGCAATATTGAGCAGGCGCGCCCGCACGGAAGCCGCAAGATTGCTATTCATTCAAATTCCTTGCCCAAGTGTTTCAAGGTAAGGTCGCATGACATTGGCGACCCTGCAAATCTTGGCAAACCGCCAGAGGTCATTGGCTGAGGCTTTTTTCTGCGCCAGTGCATCTCTGAGCGCCTCAATGGCCACATCAAGTCCAATTTTGTTGCGATGCTTGAAGCAGTCTGCCACCGTCTTGGCCACGCAGTAAACCCGAAGCGCCACCTGATCCGCCTGGATCACCTCGATCCCCTCAGAAAATGCTTCGACTGTCATCTGGACCATCTTGACCGGTGGGTAGTCAATCTTTGGCGTGTGACTGCCCCGAGGCAGGGCAATCCATACCTGGCGCGGCAACTGCGTGGTGAGTTCGTGGATTTGCAGGGCAGTCAGCAAACAAAAAATGGCCTGCGGCACTTTGACGGCAATGGCGCTCAGGCTTTCCAGCTCTGAAACTGGGGCGTCGCTCAAGCGATACAGGCCACGACCTAATTTTTCGAGTTGGTTACTGTCTGACAGCCGTGTGAGGACCACCGGGGGAATTCCGATGTTCTTCAGATGGATTGGACGCAGTATCCCGATCCGGCGCGCCAGATCAAGAACGCGTTGGGCTTGCGTATCAGGTTGACCAGGATCTGAAGCATGTTTCATTATTTCGTTATTTTAATGTTTTTAACGAATAAAACAAACACTCTGATCCTACCGAAACGACCGTCCTTGCCAGCAAGTGTTGGTGCAGATGGTTGGCGTCGACATCAAACGGGACCAATCAGGCAAGCCAAGACATTTCGGCAGGAGGTTCTTGTAATCGTGACGGGGATATGGATGGTACTGTTATGGCAGGTTCTTCAAAAGCCAGACAACGTGGGTCAATCCCACGTCGAAATACCTTACGTTGTGAAATGTAGTCTATACAACTACTCAGCATCAACTCGTTTCAGGAAAACACTTTACATTGGAAGTCAGTAACTGATCATGAAACCCATCGATGTTATCGTTCGCTGGCAATGAATCCATGCCTATTGTTTTCAAGCAGGCAACAACCTCAACAAAATTCTGATGACAGCCATAATGATTCATGACATTCAATCAAACAGCAATCAAATGATCTGTAGCAAGTAAACAACAATAAGAAGGCAGTAGTTGAAATAATTAGTCTAAATTCAATAAGATAATATTGACTAATTATATATATACCCTGATAATAACAAATGATTCAACAATAACCCAAACCATCAACCACAAGCTCAGCTTTATTGATCAACAGCAAGACATGATCACAACCAATTTCAACGATATCAGTGACAATAGACCACAAAAGAGTACCACTAATGGTTCTGTTGTTATTGACTCTAATATTCCAAGGTTGGTAAAACTGAGTCTCAAGAAAATCCATGGAATACATCGATCCATTATAGATCTTGACAGTGAGCTTGCCATTCCACCGCAAAAAATACCAAGCAAGTATGCAGAATCCCTGACATCAGAACTACCATCCATCCTGTCAAGAAATTATCCCCATGTTTTCCGGGACAAACGTCTCTGGTGCGTGGGCAATGTGCGCGCGTACAAAATTGCGAAAAAAATCTCGCGTCCGGACATGCAAATTATCTGCGTTGAACTTTTCGGTTTGACAGCTGAAGAAATCCGCTCGAACTATTTATATGAATACCTTCTTGATCCAGCGATATTTGGCCTTCACGCATCGGACATAAGTGCTCTTGCCGTTTCAGCCCGCAAGGCCATCGCAAAAGGTTTGCTGAGATCATCAGACTGCTCAATCGAAACTTACTTAAGCAAACTATATTGTGTCGACAAACGAAAGTTGCAAAAACATTCTGATCTGAATCTCATTGATCCGATGTCAGTCAAGCCAGAGTCGGATATTCGGGATGCACACTCAATCAATGATCTTGATCACCTTCCCATGCAGTAAAAGTTTACACGATTTCCAACAGTTTGCACTTGAAAAATAACTGAAAACAGCAATGACAACTCCGAATGAAAATGAAGATTACGATTTCGCCAGAAGCAGTGAGATTCAAGAACTTCTCAAAGCTGCCACAGATGGGGGCATAGATACCGAGTTGTTGCGCGAGATTTTGTGGCTTATTACCGCGCACACAAAACTGATTGGATTTCTCTGGACTGCCCGCCGATTAAAAGAAATCCTTCTGAAAATTTCAGATGAATGGCCACAGGTTCTGGAAGAAATTGGTATCGATTCCTGGCAACCCGTGCTCGAATGGATTCTTGATAACCGCGACCAACTCGAGAAAAGTCTTGGTGCAGATTTTGCACGGAAATTGAATACCTCAAAACATAACCCCATATTGGGCTCAGCATCGGCTTCTTTTCCGATGTACACCGTCTTATGTGAACCGTTGCCGGGAGGGCCAGCTGGCAGCCATTTTTTGCTGCTCAGTGCCCACTTGCTGATTTCATACATCCTGTCGCTTCGCGAAAACTCCAGTCTTGAAGACTTCGAAAAACGTGGATCAGAATTGAAGTGGACGTTTTCACCCAATAGCGTCAGCACTGCGGCCCGGGCAGTTCGTCGCTACGCGATGGCGGTAAACCATCCTCTACTACAGTCAATGACAGTAACGCTTCCACCAGAAGACTTTGCGGATTATCTGGCAGATGCCGAGGAACCCAGTGACATGCACTTTGCTGCCGATCATCGTGGATTGGTCAGATTTCTGGAAAAGTGCCATGGCCTGCGGGAATGGAATGACACAACTGGAGGTGGTGGCGGCTCTGGGGGTGGTGGGGGCAAATGGATCGGAGACCGCTTCGAGGCTCCGAAAATGACCATCGAAAAATACCAGCAGGATCCCGACGTCGGCGAGGAAGACCAATGGGGTTCCATCGAAACAGTCAGGTTTCAATCCGGTTCGAGTAAAAGTCGCAAGGAGCGCCTCAAAAGTGGACTGCACCCTGAAGAGGGTGAAACCGAAGAGGAAGTCTTGCTGAGCGACTTTGACTGCGGAATCACCAAACAGGACCCGGGTTCGCTGGTGCGCGCGGCGCACGCCAAGGCACGACATATCGCCAAACACAACCAGGTTTTTTCCTGGACCTATGACACCCTGGCCGATGCAGAAATTGGTGATCTGCTCACTCGACTCGCAGACAGCTATGCAACGTTGCAGGCAACACAACCATGGACCCAAGTTCAGATATCCGAAGCTGAAACATTGCTTTTCCTGCAGGTGACGCTATGGACGGGTTGTGACATAGAACGAGCAGGGACGATGGAGATACGCCATGCACAAGAAAGCTTTGTCGATGGTGATGCTACACAGTTGATCGTAATGCCATCCGATGGCACAACAGATCGGATGCACTGGCGCATCAAGGCACTTGCACCAACCTACGCGAGTTCCGTGACTGGTGATCCAGGTCAGTTTCGACCCAGCGAGAAATTCATTGATCTCCCGGATGTCGTCGGCATGGCATCGCAGATCAAGACAATGATTGAACTGCCTCGCAGCAGTAAAAAAGTGGACAGAAGACTCTTTCAAGAAACTTCGGAGCAAATAGTAAAAGCGGCCAAGGCATGGTTGACAAAATATTACCCGAATGGACGAATCACTCTGCAAAAAATCGAGTCCACGCTCTGGAGCAAACTCCATCGACACACGGGGGATGCTGCGCTAGCAAGTTGCACGATCAGCGACAAACACCGCTTGGCAAGCGTGCGTCTGCACTACACCTCACCCTGGGTCAAGGATTTACAGCAGTATTACACCCATGTTGTCCAGTCAATGCTTGACTTGGCCAAGTCAACCGTCGCCCAGCCCTCAGGCGCAAAGCCATGGCTGTCGCTCAGTCAGTTCGGTGCCGTTGGCGCGCGTCTGTGCCCCACAAAGGATGCAGTTCTCTCGATGTTTGAACGTTTACACCATGACGTTACGGCCGCATCGAAATACGTCGACAGGACGGGATTCATCAAATATCACAACCTGTTCACGCTCTGGACGATCCAGATGTTTGCCTACAGCACGACTTGCCGCGCCATCAAAACTCCTTACCTGCCACTGACTTCAATTTGTTCAAGCAATGAACTCGCATCGCTGTCGGACAAAGATGATGAATTCCGCCACAAAACCCGACTGGTCTGGATTCCCCCGGTACTGCAGAGGCAAATGCAAAGCTACAACCGACATCTTGACAGACTCAGAACAGAGCCAATCAGGGGCAATTCCAAAATAATGCAAGAACCCTGTTTTTTCCTCGATGAAGGGTACAAGTGCGAGCGGGTGCGTCCGAAGACGCTTGAACCTTTGCTGGAAAAATATATTGAGGGTCTTGCGGCCAATACCCACCGTCGGTTCCTGCGTACTGAGTTGCTCGAGCGGGGTTGCGTCCCTGAAGTTGTCGATGCATTCATGGGGCATTGGCAATGCGGTGAAGAGCCCTTTGGTGCCTGGTCGAGTTTTGACTTTGATCATTACATCATCGAGCTGCGTAGCCATCTGGAGCCGTTGCTCAGGGACATTGGCCTCACCAAAACGATCCAGAGTCAGATCGGTAACTGATCATGGCAAAGGCAATTACCCCGACTGGCCCGAAAAATCAAATTTTCGGGAAGCAGCAGCAAACTACGGTAAATCCAAATCAGATCAAGTTGACTCCCGAAGAGCTTAACCAACTATGGCGGCCTCAGGACAGCGATTTGTCGCCCAGTCAAGTGGAACTTCTGCCCAAGGTACGGCGCTGGTTGGAACGTCGAAGGAAAAATGAACTGGCAGATTTTCTTGTCGGCAAACCTGTCGAACAGTTGTCTCGACACAGCACAAAAGAGTTGACTGCTCATGCCCTGACACACTTCAAGCCGCGATCAACCGCAGTGGCCGTGGTCGCCTTGCTGACCAAAATCATTGACCGGGGAAATCGGGAGAACATTACCGGCGGCCTTTGCCCACCCCCGATAGCCATTCTCATCAAAACCCAACCGAGCCCTTTTCATGAAGATCGCTGGCCAAAGCTGGAGGTGGCTGCCCAATTGCGGTTGTTATTGGAAAATTCGCTGCGCAGCAGCAAACCACTCAAACGCAGCAAGCACGATGCTCAAGCAGTGGCGCGCATCAGCCTGGGGCAAATACTTCTGTCCGCCATTGTCCATGGCGGACAGATTGCTACCGCTTCGCTGACTGCCCTGTTGCATCAGCTCAACCAGCCGGAATCACCTTTGCAATGTCTGGGCGACAGATTGTTCATAGAGTTGTCACTTTCTCACAGAAAGCATGAAAACGCACAATTTCGCCGCTGGTTCCCAGATGCACTTTCATCAGTCCTTATTCTTAATTCGGCCGCTGATTTGGTTCAAATCGCTGCAAACAAAGAGGCCCTGGACAACGACGATTTAAAGAAGCTGATTTGGCCTTGCCTGCGCGCTTTTCTCAAATCCTGCAATGCCTTCAATCAATTCCCGAACACCCTGAAGCGACTGCTCGATGCTGTTCGCCTCGATCTGGAACGCCAACTTCCGATCTATCTGGCGAATTACGCTGCGTTGAGAATCGTTTCACACTCATTGAAGCCGTCGGTCTATCGGAGATTGCACGGACTGTCAGTGAACCCCGGGCTCGACATATTGGCTAACGAGGTTGAACAGCGCGGTTTGGACAGCCCCGGCACTGAAATTCAAAAAGAGCTCAGGACCAGTGATGACGTAGAGTCTCGTTGGCTACGTGCGTTGAGGACCGCCATGAAAGGACCCGATCGCCTCGAAATAATTCAGCATATCAGTTCGCTCTTTCAGCCTGCAATTGATGACTTTCAACAGGGAAGTGTGGGCGAGCTTTTTGCAGGTTTTGCGCTGCGGCTATTTTCAACCAGCAACGAAAATCATGTCAAATTTGCCGTGAGCACAGCCAAGGCGTATGTCATTTCGGCCAGCACCCGTCTGGGTAGTTTGATTGGTCTGAGCGTGGATGATTTTGGGTCCGAGGAATGGAGTAGCCTTTACGAAGAGGCACTCGGTGATTGCGAATCACCCGGTGCCAAACGAAATTTGGTGCGGGTTCTCAGGGAGTTTCAACGCTACCTGGAAGTCGAGCGTGGAGCGGATGTTATCGACAAAGCCGAAATTTTTGGCGTTGGATCTGGTCTGGTGCCAGTAGATGCGAATGTCATCGCCGAGCAGGAATTTCTTGCCATTCGCGATCGTTTCGCACAAGGCACTGCAGCGGAACTGCCGTTTCTCGCGCAATCACAGGATGGAGCCAGGCTCACAGATCTGTCGTGGTTGATCCTTACCCTTGCCTATCGCTGCGGTTTGCGACGCATGGAGGCTCTCAAGCTCGAATTGCTTGACGTACTCATACACCGGTTTCCAGAATTGCTGGTTCGGCCGAATGAATACAGACGACTCAAGACCAAGAGCTCCACCAGAAAGCTACCCCTCTTTGCTCTGCTTACCAGGGAAGAAAACGAGCGCCTGAAGCAATGGTGCAAGCGGCGCCTCGACGAAGAAAGCCAATCGCCCTACTCCATTTTTTTGTTTGCTCTTCCAGCCAGCGACTTTCAATTCGTACCACAAGATGGTCTGTTCAAGCTTCTCCATCGGGTTATGCGTGACGTGACTGGGGACAAATCGCTGCGGTTTCACCACCTGCGCCACAGCTTTGCGTCACGCATGATGGTCTTGTTCGCTGCAAATTCTCCAGGCTTGCAGGCTCGTATCCTTCAAACGCTGCCTGGTTACGCCAACGCTTTTGCAAACGCTGATTTGATCCGAAGCGCAATCCTGGGCAAGACTGGACCAACACGGCGATTGGTCTGGGCAGTTTGCTGCCTGCTTGGTCACTCAGGTCCAGATGTTTCGCTGGAACACTACATCCACCATCTCGATATCCTGCTTGCTGAAGCTTTGATCAAAGAATCCATTGCTCCATCGATTGCGGCGGTCACTCAGGCGTCAGGGAAGTCATCAGCACAAGCGTATCGACATCTCAAGATGGAGTCCATGAATGCCTGGGCAGTGCATTTGTACAAGAAACAAATCAAGTGCACGAAAAGCGAAGTGATTGCAGCGTCCGCAGCAGCAAAGCCAGGCGACAGCAAGCCACCAATTGTCGATCCGGTCGCTGCCAAGGAAGATGATGTAAGCCTTTCACTCAAGCGCATCTGGTTCTTGCTCTTTGATATCAAAACCTCAAGAAAATCCATCGACGAAATCAGTCAGCGAAGCGGGTTCAGCGAAGGAAGACTGCACAGATACTCAACCAATGCAGACTGGCTTTTCAGCCTCCCGCTGTCCAAGAATTCTGGCCAGCGGCGTCATCGCTTCATGACTCGGACCCCCGATCGACGCCAACCTGATGTTACGCATGACATCGCCGTTCCCCTCAAACCCGCTGAGAGCCGCGACATTAAGGTGGCGGCCCGCCTGGGAGCTGAGTTCATAGCCATCTACATAGCCAATCGTCAAGCCGTCGATAAAGTTGTCCTGCAATACGCGCGTGGGGCGCGACCCGATTTTGGGGGAATGGTTTTTACCAATCCAGACAGGCCCAGTGATGCCATCGCATTTCTGAATTTTTTAAAAATGATAAAACTCAACAGCGACGAAATTGAGTTCATCAGCTATGACGTAACGTCCAAGCGATCGCCCTCAGCGCAAAAGTGGCGGCGAGCGCTTGGACTGCACTCCTCCATCAAGATCAGCAAGAAATCACCGTTCAACAATCGCAAGGATTGGGCATGTCCGTGGATCGGCATACTGCCTGTTTTCCAAGATGAACATGGTCGAAAAACAGGAAGTGCTGGCTTCAGGTTCCTGATGGTCATGGCAGCCATAACCATACGACGTGAAGATGATGGCGAACCGTCCGTCACTTCATCATGAGAACAGCTTCGAATGACTGCAACCGCTTCACTAACGAATGACGTTTCGCTCTATTCCTGACGTTCAATTTTGAAGCTCGGCTTCAGAAAATGTTGAAAGGCTCCGGTACCATGACCACCGAGACGCCAATACCGCATTGATTAGGTTTCCGCTTGACCGTGTTAGCCGTTCGCCGACACATGGACTTGTGGCGCAAAGCCTGACGCAAAAAGGCGAACAATGGACGGGGGTGTCAGGACTTCAACTGATAGTGACTGCGAAAGTGATGACTGGCTTTGACTGTAGCCGTCAAAAGACCATTCATGCAGTTTTTCCTGCCAAAGCAGAAGAGCTTTTCCCTCATGCTCGATGATGGTTCCTTGTGGCAAGGTGCCAATTTGAGCCTCAAATGTGCGCTTCTTCTTGTCTTCAAAAACCCGCTCGCTGTGAAGAATTTTGTCAATATCAATGACCGTTGGGTTTTCGTTTTCGATCTGTCCTCGATTTGATTGAACCCAAGCCGCCTTGAACTCCTTGTACCTGTCTCGACGGCATTCAGCGCAGGGACGGTGCCCTGCCGCAAACGCTGTAGCTTCATCAACGAAGAAAAGTTGCGAGTACGAATTGGGGGCGAAAACAGGGTTCAATCGGCCTTTAAATTGAGTTTGACAGGTGATCCACGCCTTGCTTCGCCATTGAGCCACGATTTGCTTTTTTTCGTTGTGAATAATGCCGCGATTTCCAAGCCAAGCGCCACGGGAATTCACAGCTTGCAGCTGCCCCCAGGGATCAACACGATTTTGTAGTGGCATTGGTGAACTCCGTAGGACTTATCTCACGTAATGTATCGCGCATAACCTGTAGATTAATTAAGTCAGGTGGTCGTCGCAGCTTTACACAGCAAGCCGTAATTATCAGCCTGCGGATGCGATAGCACCACGCTCAGAAAATTTTCATTGTTGCCATCTGCAAGTCCGGCAATGGCTGGCAGTGCCGCTTGCAGGGAGTCGCCGAAGTTCAAAGGCATTCCCAGATCGATCAGCAGAGTTTTGCCGCGGGGAGTCAACTCAATGCAGTTGCCGATGAACTCCTTGGCACTTCGATGAATCCGGACTTTCATTACCAAGCAGGTTCACGAATCAGGGTTTCAGGCAGAACCTTTATTGGGAGATGATTGCCCAATTGATTGCCGAATTTCTGAAACTGGAAGTCAATGTTCAAATCTGGCGTGGCAAACCGCGTCAAACCGTCATTGATCTCGACTTCCAGCCATTTGAGATTGCTGTCCCCATAGTAATTCTCTGGTGCCAGAACGCACAAGGTGATCCTGTTTGCCTTCAGCACAGGCAGGTCAGATGCTTTGCAGTTGAGGTTTCCTGCCAGGTCGGTGCGGGATGCCAGGTAGACCAGCCCATAGCCAAGAATTTCCATGGCTGCGTAAAGGGGGGTGTCAGACTTTGATCTTGAGTTCGACCAAGTCGTAATGGCGGTCTTCGTGATCAAACACCAGGTCCACTGCACGGCGTTTGTCTGTATGTCCATCAAAAAGCCCGGAAGCGACCGGCATCTGATAAGTCCAGTTGGTGGGCCATTTTTGAACAATCGCACGCTCAAGCTTGACCTCCGCGCTCTCGTTGTGAATGCTCGGACCAATCAAGTGGTGAACATTGGTTGAGCGAACATGCCAGTTTTTTGAGAATGGTGCGCGACCATTTGGTCGCATGGCTATATTTTCTTGAATGCGTTCAAATAAAGCAGTGACCAAAGCCTTGCCATCAAATGACTTTGGCGGATTCCTGCTGAGCTCATTGCAACTGCGCTTTTGGAGGTACCTGAAACCAGGAAACCTTCCATTGGCAAAAAGATGGCTGTTGATAACCTCCTCAATGCCAGCAAGAATTTTTGATTTTTGATCGCTCATGCTTTTCCCCCTGTTGAAATAATAAAAATCGAACCGTCTTCACCTCAGTGTCAAGCAGCGCTGCCCGAGTCAGTCGCGATCTGCCACTCGTTGGAATAGCAGACAGCCAACTTCCGACTCAATTCTTGCAGGTACTCAGACACATGAGAATTGGCAAAACCACGTACCTCGGAAACACCCCACGTTGACCCGCAGCGACTCCTCGATTTGTGCCTTCGTCACGCACGCCACCCAAGCCCCGAGGTCGGTCTGTTCACACTTGACCCCACCAGCCTTAACCCAAGCGCGATACTCGGCGTTGTAGTGTTGTGTCATTGGTGGGAATTCAGGCGACAAGCGTGCGGGCACGTTTCCATTCCAATCCCCCCCTTCCCACTTGAACGTTGGGTCGTCAAGGTTACCGACATAGACAACGCAATCTGTCATATTGATCTCCCAATGGGCAAATGGGTGGAATTGGCCACAATCGTCTGACAGCCAGTGTTTCTGCGGGGGAATACTCTGCCGGGCATCAACTTGGATTTCAGGACGTAATGCTCTTGTTCGGAAGTTTCGATGGCGTGTGGTCTGGCCAATCGGATTCGTTCAATAGCCTTCTCCGGTGCGCAACCGCGCTCAACCAGAATGCGGCCAGCAACCAGGCCGGTTCGCCCCAGTCCACCCCGGCAGTGGATCAATATTTTTTCACCGGCATCAAGGCGATCATGAAGTTTTGGTCCATCGCATGCCCAAGCATCTTCAAAGCGGCTGTCAGGAACACTTACATCGACGATGGGCAGGTGCACCCAATTCATCCCCAACGCACGCACGTCATGCGCCAAAGATTCAACTCCGAGCAGACGAAATTCATGGTCTTCGATCAATGACAGAACAGTTGTCGCGCCCCAGCCCTGTATGACCTGGAGATCTTGGCTGAGATCCCGGTTCCAGTTCCGACCGGCATCCTTTTTGCCAGGGCAAATGGTCAAGCCAAGGCTTCCCCCGCCATGCTCAAGTCGCACCTCAGCAATGTGAAGTGGTGAGTTTTCGCTATTTTTACTTGTCATTGGTTTTTCCCCCCTCAGTTTCATGATCTGAATCGTCATCGCCATTTTTTTCATCATCGTCGCCGTCGACAAAGTCCTCATCGTCATAGATGAGTGTGATCACCCAATTTGATGGACCGATGGTCACCATTGGTGATGGACAAAGCGGCCAATATATACAGGGACAACAAAACGGCACCGGTATCGCTACGGGTGCCGTTTTGGTGTTGGGCGGCTAAAGATCAGAACAGCTCGTCAGTGCAGTCACCTTTCCAAGGCTCCTGAACATTGATACTGCGTTTGGCCCGCTTTGCGTAATGGCGATGAATCTGGCGGCCATACTGCACCATGAAGTTTTCTGTGAACGCTTCCAAAAACTCAAGGATTTGGACTGCAGCCTGAGTCGACAACGTGCGGTTGTGGGTGCAGGCCCACAACGGTTGAGACTTTTGCTTTTTCTTCATGGTCACTTGCCTTGTGCCACACGTCGTTGTGTCGGCTTTGGCGCTGGAGCAAAGACATCAAGGTACAGCTTGTCATCGAGGACAGCCAAATCCCTTTGCGCGGCAGTGGCCAGCAGTTCAGCGGCCATCGCTGTCAGAATCCGGTAGTTGCCCGCGGCGTGATCACACAAAGTATGGCGCAGAGACGGTGTCATCAAACTGGCATTACCTGCGCCGGCCAACAAATGCTCCAGACAAGCCAGCAACTCATCGCGACTGGCGAACTCGGTGGCCAAGCGGGTGCGAATACGACTCCCCAGGGGAATCAACTCTTCGCGGCGCAGCTTCTCCGTCAAGCGCGCATCGCCCGCCATCACAATGCACAACAAGGATTGCGAATCAAAGCTCGATGAGCTCAGCAGGCGCAACTCCGACAACACCTGCGCCGTCATCTCCTGCGCCTTAAAGTGGACCCCGGATTTAAGACAAAAATTTAAGATGGTCTGACATCCAGGAAATCCCAGAATCATGAGTGAA
>Ga0210034_1001878_pt1 | contig 17092 bp, 23 predicted proteins | sample CryGeymeta201505_FD_185466 | JGI IMG/M metagenome (GOLD analysis project Ga0210034, IMG submission 185466) | Groundwater microbial communities from Crystal Geyser aquifers in Utah, USA - Crystal Geyser metaG 2015-05 (SPAdes) (version 2) | ecosystem: Environmental > Aquatic > Deep subsurface >... | reverse complement strand
ACTTCTATCAGGTATTTAACACAATTATTTTCGCTTGAAAAACTTTTATCAAACTGCATTTGGTCTCTTGGATATTCCATAACCACAAATATACAACTTAGTGGTAAGAAGTAAATACCCTAGTTAACTTTATCAATGGTTGAACTTTCTGATTCTGTAAAACATATCAGAGACAATGTTCATACGATTTTAGGAAGAAATAATGATTTTATTGTTAAAGTTATTAACGGCAAGACTGAGGAAAGATTAGCTTCTGAATTAATCGGTGAAATGTACGTCCAGATGAAAGTTATTAACGGACAAACGACTGTTGCAGCTTCAAAGAAATTGAAAAATCTTATCAAAGATTATGGAAGTTTTCTTTCGCTTGTTCTACTTCTTTTAACATTAATAAAATTGTGGTCAAAATGATAAATATAAAAGATTCTATCACGACAATTTGCGCATGGATAACGGTTACCGGTGGATCTATTTTAACCGCTTTGCTTTCCGGTCAAATAACTTTACCGAAATATGCTGTTATTATTTTAGTCTCTTCACTGTTTGCATCCGTAGTAATAACGCAGTTTTTAACCGGAAGAAATTCAGATGGATCAAAGAAAACGGATTCACAGATCATTGACCAGATGAATTCAAAATGAGTTTAATCGAACAAATAATTACAGAGAACGAAATAAAGAATTTCACTATTGGTGAAATTCTACACAACAATATCGAGAGTAATATCCCGGAAGAACTTTTTCCGAATATCGCGCCGACATTAAAACTCTTACAGTTAATTAGAGATTATATTCAAACCCCGATAATTATTCATTCTACTTATCGTAGTGAAAAACATAATAAAGAAGTCGGTGGAGAAGAAAATTCTTTGCATTTATCTTTTAACGCTATTGATTTTTCTCCGGTAGGATATGACAGCGAAAAGATACAAGCACTTTATCAAAGAATATTAAGCCGTTCTTTCGTTTTCATTTATACATTTAAAGGTGTTCAATATACGGTAACCCCAAATCTTTGCGGTATCGGTTTATACAGTACGTTCTTACACATTGATACAAGAGGATTGTTAGGCAGACCTCCCGCTACTTGGAGAGGTTAATGCAGCCTATCAAAACAATTCATTTTTATTTTCTTGTCATATTCATTCTTGTTTCTACTCTCTTTTTAGTGGATATGATTTCAAGAAAAAATAATGATAACTCACCTTACGCAAAAGTTATAATTGAATAGCCACGAGCTTCAGCTCGTGGACTAATAAACACCAGAAGCATTGGCTTTAGCCACAAAAACTGCCGTTTTGTGGCTAAAGCCCAGAGTTTGAGGTACAATTTATACCACGACTTAAAAGTCGTGGCAAAGCAAAGTACAATCTTGCGTAACATGAGTGATAATACTAAATCCCTTGAAAAATCAATTTCGAGCCTTACGGCTCAAATTGATTCTTTGAATGGTTTAACCCAAACAAGATTTGACAGTACTAAGGTTATCAATAATAAAAAAGTTGAAATCAAAAATTATTATACAGCTAAATCAAATGAAATTGATTCTCTTAAAAGCGATTCTGCTTTTGTTCATTATATCCGTTTGCAGCTTCAAAGTTTACGCTCAGTCAAACAACTTTACGCAAACTGAATTACAATTAATCGCTAAAGCGATTAACGAACATGACTTCCTTGTAATTCAAGATTCTTTGAATACTGCTTTAATCTTTCAATATAAAAATATCATTGAAGATTTTAAGGCTAAGGAAATTCTTTTCGGGATCAAAGAAAATTCTTATAAGAAGATTATTGATTTACATAAACCCGCCTGGTATAATAATTTTTATACCGGAGCCGGTGTTACAACTATTGTTTTCGTTTTATTTATTTCATTAATCCATTAAAGACTTTGTCATGCAACTACAAACTTTTTTTAATAATGCTGACGCTTTCCACCAACACCGTATCGCTATGTTTAATCTTCCCTCAAATGTTGTTACCTGGAGAGATTCCGCCGATATGTTTGCTTCTAAATTAATTGATGCAACTTCTCTTTTAGAAGTTTACCCTCTTGCCACTAATGCGTTTTTTGCAGCTTATATTTACGATTATTTGGCAGCTAATCCCACTATTACAAGTGATACTTCAATTTTAACTTCTTCACTTAATAATCTTATCATTCCATCAAGTTATGCTACTTTGAATGATTACTTAAATGCTTTGTACGCATTATATTCAATCCCTCTTTCTATCGTAACACAATCAAACGCAACTAATGATTTCATTTTTAATGCTATTGCATCAACTGCTTTTAATCAAGGTCAATTAGCTCTTTTAACATCAAACGCCGGAGTTCCTAATTTTATTCCTGCTAATGCTTCTGCTTTAACTTCTTGTAATGGTATTCTTGGTATTGCAGTTGATAATATCCTTATCGGCGCAGCCGGTAATTTTCTTTTATTTGGTAAATTTATCACCACCGGACTTGTTACCGGCGCTGAATATTTTGTTAATACATTTGACGGAAGTTTCACTAACGTGAAACCTAACGGTTCTACTCAAATAGTTAAATCTATTGGTTACGCTTTAAGCGAAACCATATTGTTTTTCAATCCTTCTTCAACTTACATTGAGTTAGTATAATGTCTTTTACCTGGACTGAAACACAACCCGCCGGAGATATAAAGAAAAATTGGACTTGCATCGCTTCCGATGCAACCGGTAATAATTTAATTGCCGGTGTATGGAATGATAGAATTTATAAAAGTTCAGACAAAGGAATTTCATGGAATGAAATTCAGCCAGAAGGAAATGCAAATGGTTTTTGGAATTGTTGCGCTTCTAATGGTGATGGCACTGCTTTATTTGCTGCATCTAATACAAATCTTTTTAGAAGTATAGACGGCGGTATTTCCTGGAGTTTAGTTCTTTCTGCTGCTGCTGCATTCAAACAAATTTCCTGCAACACAATCGGAAACATAATTTTTGCTGCAACCGATCAAAGATTTTTCAGAAGCACCGATGCCGGTACTACATGGACTGAAATTTACCCGCCCGGCGGTACTCCCGCTGATGCAGTTTGGATTTTCGGTATTAATAATGACGGTACGAAAATTATTTGCAATACCACTACTGATGTTTATAAAAGTATCGACACCGGTACTACTTGGAATCTTTTAACTTTCAATACTTACTATGCACCTTTTAGTTCCGTTTCTATGAGTAAAAAGGAAGAAATTCAAAACCGTAAAATGGATGAATCAAAATATTGGAATACTTTTTTTTTGATGAGAGAAAATTTATGTTCGCGTTGTGGTGGTTCTGTCAATGTGAAAAAAGAAGATGGGGGGTGTGATTGTTCAAGAGAACACCCACCTTGTTCTTTCAATAAAAGTTACACACCATATTATCGAAATCCTTGGTATGCGGATTCAAATTATATTCAGACAAAAATTGATTTAGAATCGTGAAAAAACGCTGAGGTATGTCATTTTTACGATAAACATCCTATGCTTACTACAATAATTTTATCCCGCCCAATTTTTAAACGCTAAAATTGGTAAATTAGATATAAATGCGTATTAGTTTATTGGAAACTGAGAGGCATTTGTTTTTTATGATGAAAGAATAAATGGAGAAAAATATTTCAACTCAGCGAAAGTGAAAACGTCTCTCCAATCTGCTTAATACCTATTACCATATCATAATCTTTGTACGATGCCATTAGCCGGCTAAGAGGTTCTTCGATTGGTTCAATTCCTTGTTTAAATGTATAAGTATGGATCGGGATAAAAACTTTAGCATTTAGTTCATTCGCCATCTGCAGCGCTTCTTCGGGTGTGCAATGATTGAACTTCCACGGATTGTAAGCGCCAATCGGCATGATCGCGATGTCAACCGATTCATTTGATTTCTTAAATTTATCCGTCATTGCTGTATCGCCGCCGAACAAAATTTTCATTCCGTTTCTTTCCAGAATATAAGCGTTGTAGCTTCTCCCGTTCTGCATGAATCCTTTCGACCGGTCTCTTTCCCACGGAAAACGCCAGCCGAAATGTTTTGTTTCGAGCGCCTTGATTTTTATCTCGTTAATTTCTGTCGTCTCAGTCCAATCAATTTCTTTAAGTGATTTCCATTCTAAATCTTCAATTACATCGGCCGTGTTGTAAGCGGTCAAGCAATCAATTTGATTCGGAAATCTTTCTGAAATTTGCTTCAGCGTTTGGTAGTCCATGTGATCCATGTGGGCATGAGAAAGAAGAAGAAGATCCGGTTTTGGTATTTCTTCAACGGTTAGAGCAGGCGCAGTAAAACGGGAGGGACCATAAGTAATTCCAAGAAAATAAACTCCGATGCGTTCAAGTAATACAGGGTCGGTGAGAATTATTTTTCCGTAGAAACTTAAAAGAATAGTTGAATGACCAAGCCATGCAATATTTAATTCGTTTTCTTTCCAGAGATCAGGCTGCGGTTTGAACAATGGCTTCGCTGCGGAAATTTCATATTTTTTCGTCATCAAAGGAGAAAATAAAAAAGCTCCTACTGATAGTTTAAATGTTCGCTTTACAAATGTTCTTCGTTTCATAATCTATTTAAACCATAATTATTACAAAATGATTCCCCATTTTCTTGTTAAACTTTAACAAGAAAATTTCTATTTTAGATACTAGAAAATAAAGAAAATATGAAAGAATAATTGAGGAAAAAATGATTTATAAAAATTTTGCAAGATCAAACGAAGAAGTTTCGCTGCTTGGCTTCGGATGCTGGGGAATCGGGAAATCAATGTGGATCGGCGCAGAAGACCCCGAATCAAAAAAAGCCCTGCACAAAGCTATTGAACAAGGTGTTACCCTTTTTGATACAGCATACGTTTACGGAATGGGTCACAGTGAACATCTCGTCGGAGAAGTTGAAAAAGAATCGAAAAAAAATTTATTTATTACTTCTAAAATTCCCTCTAAAAAATATGAGTGGCCCGCGAAAGATTCGTCAACCTTTTCCGAAAGCTTTCCAAAAGAACATATCATTGAAATAACGGAAAAGAGTTTACGCAATTTGAAACGTGATTATCTTGACCTTCAGCAGTTTCACGTTTGGAATGATAAATGGGCACAAGAAGATGAATGGAAGGAAGCAGTCTATCAATTAAAGAAAGATGGAAAAGTCCGCTTCTTTGGAATTTCAATTAATGATCATCAACCGTGGAATGGAATTGAAGCCGGTAAAACGGGCTTGATTGACAGCTTCCAGGTAATTTTTAATTTGTTCGATCAGTCGCCAACCGATCAACTATTTTCGTTTTGTGAAGAAAATAAAATTGCAATTCTTGCACGCGTGCCATTTGATGAAGGAAGCTTAACCGGAAACATTTCTCCCGAGACAATTTTTCCGAAAGGAGATTTCAGGAATCAATATTTTGGAGGAACACGCAAAAAAGAAGTGCATGAGCGTGTTCTAAAAATATTTGCAGATGCGAAAGATGAGACCGCAAATGTTGCAGAGGCTGCATTGCGTTACATTACAAGTTTTAATGCAGTTACTTCCGTTATTCCCGGAATGCGCAGTGAAAAAAATCTTTTAGCAAATTGCGCCGCAGTTGGAAAAGGAAAGCTCTCCGAGCTCACATTAGAAAAATTAAAATCACACCGGTGGGTCAGGAATTTTTATGCCTGATGAAAACATTGGAATTTCTCAGACTTCCGATCAGTTATATAAAAAAGGGTTACGGTTAGAATATTTTACCGTTGGATATAATATTCTTGAAGCTGCTGCCGCGCTTCTTTTAGGCGGCATTGCTTCAAGCATTGCGCTTGTTGGTTTCGGTCTGGATAGCATCGTTGAATCACTTTCCGGCGGGGTTTTAATCTGGCGGTTAACTAAAGGAACAACGCTTGAAAAAGAGGAAGAAGAAAAAATTGAACGGCGCGCGCAAAAATTTGTCTCCGTAACTTTTTTTATCCTCGGCACTTATGTTTTTGTGCAATCTGTTTTAACCTTAGTTCAAAACGAACCGCCGAAAGAATCGCCAGGAGGAATAATTCTTGCGATGCTCTCATTACTTATCATGCCTATCCTTGCAAAAGCAAAAATAAAAGTCGGCAAGCAAATAAACAGCCGAGCTCTTATTGCCGACGCGAAAGAAACTTTTGCCTGCGCGTTTTTGTCAGTCGCATTATTGTTGGGTTTAGCCGCAAATTACTTTTGGGGATTTTGGCAAGCAGATCCGCTTGCGGGTTTTGTGATCGTCTATTATCTCTTGAAAGAAGGAAAAGAAAATTGGGAAGGGGAATGCGAATAAAATTAGGAATTAGGAATTACGAATTAGGAATGGAAAAAATTTTGATCCCTAATTCTTAACTCCTAATTGTCATGTAGCATAACATCGTAGACAAATCTTAACAATCACAAGTGTAGCAGGACATCGTTTACACATCAGTTCATGGTTATCATATCTCTAAAACTTGCCACCAGATTATCATTTTGGTAGACAAGTAATTTGATGTATCTTGAGGCAAATAAATACTCTGACATAGCTATAAACTACTTCCTTTTGGCAGCTTAAATACTTCTTCAAAAACATCAAGTTTTCTATCGCTACTAATAAACCGTACCAGGATTATTTCACCTTCATCAATTGGTGGATACTTCGGCATCTTGTAATTTTTGTCTAACAACGTCTTATACCTAAAACCCCTGGTTACTTGCGTCTCTTCCGTCATCGAGACTTCTATCCCTTCTATCCATGAAATCGTTGATCATGTAGGTAAATCCCACCGAGATACTGCGGCTCCGGTATGGGGTATAAACATTGCGATAGAAAAAGTCGGTGCCGTAAGTTTTTCTATCATACTTATTTGTATTTAATAAGTCCGAGACAGAGATATTAATTTTCAATTTTTTATCCCAAACCGATTTACTTAAATAAATAGAAAGATCGGTTTGCTGATTGTTCACATATTTTTTGCTTTCTGTTTTTGGTGTAAACCTAAAATAGAAATTAGCATCTACTTCCCACCATAATTTTAATCCCAGGTTAGTGTTTATCCATTTCCTGTAACCCCAATCGGAAAGGTCTTCGCCAAGATAGCTTCCGATTTTCTTTTGATAAGTGTATCCAATTTGCACATTAACCATGCTGATAAAATCGGGCAGATGAAATGGCATCATCGGACTATTATAATAAGGCAGTGTAAGTTCAACTCCGTATGTTTTGTTTGAAGAAAGATTCACAGGGCTATTGAACGTAATGCTGTCGTTCACGTTCGCCATTACGTAATCGAACAATCCCGTTGTGTAAACGTAATAGACATTAACGTATTGCGACAATGCGATGGCGTAGGAATTAATGAACGAGGGTTTTATCGTTGGATTGCCGGCAGTGTAATTGTTGGGTCCGTTATAAGTTCTAAAAGGATTTACGTAATACATCTGCGGATACCGAACGCGCCGGAACGCGTTAAACGTTAGCTGCAATAGATCGCTGAATTTATAAGAAAGATTTAGATTCGGGAAAAAGTTCAAATGATTTCCGGTGAAATTTTCACCCGTTGTTTTTTGTTCTCCATTAACATTAAGATTTTCTGCTCTAACACCGGCTTTAACTCCTACATCACCAAAATTGTCTGAATAGGTTACGTAGAGCGCATGAATGTTTTCATTGTAACTGAAAAGGTTACCCAACAACAAACTGTCGTTCCAATTATTCATTGCGTAAGAAAAATCGGAACTGTTATAATCATTCTCTCTCGTCCGTACGGTTAAATGATATCCGGTCTCAAATTTTCCAATTGCAGTAGGGATAACATATTCAATTTTGCTTATGAATGTTTTTGCTTTTTCATCGGTAGCACTTTTATGAAGTTGAGGATAATTAAAGTTGTAACTGTACGCAGTAGTTACTTCTGAATTCGAAGGATTTGCAATGTTCGTAACGTATGCATCAAAAGTCAGCTCGTGCCCCTTTGCATCGAATTTCTTTTTATAAAAACCGTATAACGAATAAGCGTTTGAACGATAAAGTGAACTGTTGTTATTTTCATAACTGTATTGCGGAACAAAGAGATTATTCTCGGCAGAACTTCTGCTAGTTCCGCCGTTAGTAAATTTGTATTGACTGACCGTACTGTAAAATGTGAACGAATTGTTGTCGTCCATGGCAAAATCGAACCCAAATTTGTAATAGCCCATGAAACCATCAAAGCTGCCCCTGGTATTCGTTCTTAAAGCATAAAGATTAGCGCTGTTATAATTATATTTTTCTGAAACTGAATTGTTGATCATATCGGCATACCCGCCAAAAAACGATCCGAAAAAATTAAATTTACCTGTTTTATAATTCAGACCTAACCCGCCATAGGTTCGATTATTGGTGGATGTGTTTAAGTTGATGGAGCCGCTATAACTATCTGGATTTCCTTTTTTAGAAATGATGTTGAGAATATACGCTCCTTCTTCGGCGCTTTCTTTTGCCGAAGGAGACAAAATAACTTCAACTTGATCAACCATTGAAACCGGAAGCTGCGCGAGCATGTTAGCAGGCATTTCAAACGGATGACCGTCCATTTGAATTTTTACCGCTTGTCCGCGTACGGTAATCGCATTGGTTTGCGGATCAACATCTACGGAGCCGGTATTTTTTAACGCGTCGGTTAACGAGCCTGAACTGCCGGGCACTTGATCCATATTTATTATTTGCTTATCAACCTGGAATTCAATCATCGGTTTAACCGTGCTGATCACCGCTTCGGGCATAAGAATAAAGGTCGAGCGGAGTTTTATAACTCCCAACCGGTAAGTTTTTTCTAACGGAATGGAATCAATAACTTTGGTTTGATATCCGAGCATCGTAAATTTTGCCCGGACATTGCTCTCCGAAATGTTGTTAACCGTGAAGAATCCCTTTTCATCGCACGTTGTTTGTGTTATAGTTTTTCCATTCGCGCGGGAAATTACAGTTACGTTTGCCCCCGTTAATCCGGTTCCTAAAGTTGAATCAACTACTCCGCCCGAGAGTTTGTATTTGCTTTGCGGATAAATGATACACGAAAAAAATAAAAGAGAAAAAATCAGCGAAAATTTCTTAACCATACCCGAACCTTTGCAGAATATTATTAAAACATTAAAAGCACTGCTCAAAAATAAATAACTGTAAATAATTATTTCTGCCTTTTGTATATAGATTTTTTCCTTTTATCCGTTAAACAAACGGTTTCTCTTTCTTCATTTTAAAATGAGGAAGAGTAACCTCTGTAAATTCATTTCCAACGATTTTGTAACCTAATTTTTCATAAAACGGAACAGCGGTTTTTCGTGCGTGAAGCGTGATATGCGAAAAACCATTTTCCGCAGCAAACTTTTCTGAAAAAAGTACAAGCGATTTACCAACACCTTTCCCTTGATCATCTTCATCAACCGCAACCTGGCGCATTTTTATTTCATCGTTACCAATTGCTTTCATCAGTAAACAGCCAACAAGCTTGTCTCCATCAAAAGCGGCAAAATGAAATTCATCTTTTTCAGCCTTAAGTTGCTCTTGCATGTAATTCAATCCGAGCGGTTGGCGCAGAACTTTGTAACGGAGTTCAATTTCCTTTTTATGTTCTGCTCCGCCGAAAGCAATGTGTTTAATTTCAATATTCATAGTTCATAATCTGGTAAATCAGAACCAAATAATTTTAGTTGAATGATTGAATGTTTGCATGGTTGAATGAAAAACATTGAAACATCAATCATTTTTAAATTAAACCCATTCATCCATTCATCTTCATTCATTCTGCCAAGTGTTTCTCAAACAAATATTTTTGCTATTCTGCGTAGAATATTTTTACTAACTATTTAAAAGTGAATTTCAAAAATATTTTGTAGTTTAATTTAGTCAATCACAAAGAGTATTTAAAAATGAAATTACCTATTTATCAAGTTGATGCTTTCACGGCAAAGTTATTTGGCGGAAATCCGGCGGCTGTTTGCCCGCTTGAGTATTGGTTAGAAGATAGTGTTATGCAATCTATTGCTGCTGAGAATAATCTTGCCGAGACAGCTTTTTTCATAAAGAAAGAAAATTATTATGAACTCCGCTGGTTCACTCCCGAAGCTGAAGTTGATCTCTGCGGACATGCGACTCTCGCTTCCGCATATGTGATTTTCAATATTTTAAAGAGCGAAACAGATAAAATCACTTTCCAAACGAAAAGCGGAAAACTTGAAGTAACAAAAAGAAATGAATTACTTGTCATGAATTTTCCTTCCCGCATACCCGTGGCAACAGAAATTCCCGAAGGCTTGATTGAGGCAATTGGGAAGACGCCGAAAGAAATTTGGAAATCGCGTGACTTATTGTTGCTCTACGAAACGGAGGAAGATGTTCTTTCGCTTCAACCCGATTTTTTGTTACTAAAAAAAATTGACTGCTTCGGCTATATCGCAACGGCAAAAGGAAACAATGCAGATTTTGTCTCCCGTTTCTTTGCGCCGAAAGAAGGAATTAACGAAGACCCGGTAACAGGTTCTTCACACAGTACGCTTATTCCTTTTTGGGCGGAGCGACTTGGAAAAAATGAATTACTCGCTCGTCAAATTTCTAAACGCGGCGGCGAATTATTCTGCAAGCTGCTTGGCGACCGCGTGGAAATTGCAGGAAACGCAGTTCTTTATTTAACGGGTTTAATCAATATATAGTTAGGAGTAAAGATGATAAAAGGAATTGGAGGAATATTTATCCGGGCAAATAATCCGAAGTTGCTTGCAGAATGGTATGCTCATACTTTCAACCTTCGCTTCGATACTTATGAAGAAGGAAAAACTTACGGAATGGAATTCGTTAATCAAGAAAGCGTAAATGGTGCTGAAAGAAAAGCAACAATCTTTTCTATCAATAAATCGAAAGAAGAACTACCCGGGAAGAAAAAAGAATTTGAATTAAATCTTCAAGTTGACAATCTTGAAACGGTTTTGCTTCATCTTGAAGAACTGGAAATACCCATAACCGGAAAAGAAGAAAGTGAGTACGGCAAGTTTGCCTGGATCACTGATCCCGAAGGGACTAAGCTTGAATTATGGCAAGCGCCTGATGCTGCCCAATAGGAAGACTAAAACCCGGCAGCTAACAAGTGTGAACTCTAATAATAAATGTTCGTAATCTCTATTAACTCGGCTTCGGAATCTTTTTCTTTCAGAAAATTCACGAAATCATAATTGTAATACGCCTGGTGAGTCTGTTCAAAGTCCTTTAACAACGCCTCAATCGCCGCGTGGTCAAAAGAGCATTTGAAATAGTTTTTTTCTTCTTTATCGTCATAAGCGCGGTAGTAATAGATTTTCTTTTCCATGTTAGCTCCCATGTAAATAATTTGTTAGACTAAAATTTTATCTGCGTGTAAAAGATCGGAGAACAATTCATTTTTAATTGATGCCGCATTCTTTCTCGCGTTTGCAAGCGAGTTGATGATGTAACGGTTTGCAATAAAGATTTTTTTCGATTCAATCTCCGCTTCATCCAAAACCAAATAACCGATATACAAATATGAATAGAGTTCAACTAAATCCTTTGCGGCAACATCTTGAAAACTGGTATCTTTTTTATCGATAACATACTTCAGACAATCAAGATATATTTCGCGGATTTCATTTAAATGATTAGCGAGTCGTGTTAATCCGCCTTTGTACTCGTGTATTTCTTTTGCTTCAAAAAATTCTTTCATCACATCGTTAATGACTCCACCCGAAGCCGCAACAATTTGCAACTGAGAAGTTCCTTCGTAAATATTTGTAATGCGCGCATCGCGGGTAAGGCGTTCAACTTTAAATTCTTTCATGTAGCCGGTTCCGCCGTGTATTTGCAGCGCATCGTAGCTTATTTTGTTTGCAGATTCGGTTAATGTGTACTTGCTTATCGGCGTCAAAAAGTTTGCAATTTTTGTCGCTTGCTTCAATCGGTTGTTTTCTTCGCTAAAAGATTTTCCTTCGGTCTTCAATTTTTCAATTTGCTCTTCGAGTTTCTCTTTAACGTCAACCGATTTTGCCGCGCTGTAAAAAAGTGAGCGGTTGCTTTCCAGCATCACTCGCATTTCGATAAGCATGTTCGCGATAACAGGAATATTGTAAATCGCTTTTCCGAACTGTTCACGTTCGCGGGCATATTTTACAGCCTCTTCGTAAGCCGCTTGAGAAATTCCAAGCGCTTGCGCAGAAACTCCCATACGCGCGCGGAACATTAGATCGAGAACATATTTTATCAATCCGAATTTTCTTTGTCCGACCAATTGCGCCGGAGTATCGTTGAATTGCAATTCGCAAGTAGGCGAGCCGTGAATGCCAAGTTTGTGTTCAATTCTTCTGATCACAACGGTTTTATCTGTGCGGCATACGAACATGCTTAATCCGCGACCATCTTTTGTTCCGGCTTCTGAACGAGCCAACACCAAATGAACTTCGCCGTTTCCGTTGGTGATAAATCTTTTTACACCGCGTAAAAACCATTCTCCTTTGTCATTTTGATAAGCTTGCAATTTTACCGCTTGCAAATCAGAGCCAGCATCCGGTTCGGTTAAAGCCATTGCTCCGGTATTCTCGCCTGTACAAAACTTTGGAATAAATTCTTGCCGTTGATCTTCATTCCCGAATTTTTTAATTGTGTCGGCAATATCCTGCAAACCGAAAACGTTCATCAAAGAAGCGTCGGCACGTGATAGCGTTTCTACCGCCATCATATAAATGGTAAACGGAAAATTCAGTCCGCCGTATTTACGCGGAAGGATCATTCCCATCAAATCAGCTTGAGAAAGCTGCTTCAGATTTTCCTGTGTTCCTTTTGCATAAGCAACTTTTCCATCGGAAAATGTAGCACCTTCAATATCAACATCGGCGGCTCTTCCGGCAATAAAGTTGGCGGCTAAATCGCCTGTCACTTCTAAAACTTTTCTATAATTCTCAATGGCGTCTTCATAATTCACCGGTGCGTAATTATATTTTTTCGCTTCTTCGTAATCATCTTCGGTAATGCGAACAACTTCTTTTAACTCAAGTTTATTAAAATGAAATTGCAGATCGCTGTTATCTAAAAAGAAATTTGGCATAGTTCCTCTATTTCAATTTATGTTTATAGGCATCAATAAATTTGGGAATAATAACGGCTGCATCACCGACAATCCCGTAATGCGCAATTTGAAAAATTGGTGCGTCGGGATCAGTGTTGATAGCGATAATTTTATTCGCTTCCTGCATTCCCGCGCGGTGTTGAATTGCGCCGGAAATTCCGACTGCAATATAAAGTTTTGGGCGGACGGTTACTCCCGTTTGTCCTACTTGCCGTTCATGCGGAACGAAACCAGCATCAACAGCTGCGCGGCTTCCGGCAACTTCTCCGCCGAGCACATGCGCAAGTTCGTGGATCAATTTAAAATTTTCTTTTGTACCGAGTCCGTACCCGCCCGCAACGATTACCGGGGCGCCTTTTAAGTTCACATTGTTTTCTTGGTGAAACTGTTCGATGATTTCAACCAACGAATCGGTTGCGTCGGGAAGAAAAGGTATCTCTGTAATTTTTGATTTGTTCGGTTTTTCGAGCAGAGCTAATTCCATTACACCTTCGCGAACCGTAGCCATCTGCACGGGATTATCGGGAGTAATAATTGTAGCGATGATATTACCACCAAAAGCGGGACGGATTTGAAGTAAAATATCTTTACACTCTTTTCCAAGATACGTGATCGTGTCAATCCGTAATTCAGTGCAATCTGCGGTCAATCCGCTTTTCGTGTTGGAAGCAACACGCGGAGCCAAGTCTCTTCCGATAACCGTTGCGCCGAACAACACAATACGCGGAGAGAATTTTATGATGAGATCATTTAATATTCTGCTGTAAGGAAGCGTGCGGTAGTTTTTTAATTCTTTATGTTGAATTAACAAAACTTCGTTTGCGCCGTATTTAAATGTTTCGTCGGCAATTGCTTTAACATCTTCACCAATAACCACTGCTTTCAGCGGTCCGTGTAATTGTTCGGCTAATTTTCTTCCTTTACAGAGAAGCTCTAAACTTACATCCGCCGCTTTTCCATTTCGTTGTTCAATAAAAACCCAAACTTCATTTGAGAGATTTTGCATAATTTTTTTTCTTTTTGTTTTTGTCTGAATTATCTTCTTGCTATGGAACTTCTACCACTTATCGAGCTGGTTAACTCAACGGTTTTGTAAAATAATATTGATAGTAGAAAACATCGTTCGTTAACATACTTACCCTTTTAAGTCTTTATTAAGTCTTTTCATATCTGCAACAACCGTTGGGATGCTAATTGCAATGGTGAAAGACCCACCATGACCAATATTGTTCCGTTGATCATAATATTGCTTAATCAAGTTGTGGTCGAATTGACCTTTCGGAGTAAGCAAAGCAACTCTATTCATAAAATGTAATGAGTCATTTGATTTTTGTTTATTAATAATATCCCATGCTCTATTTATTTTCCAATCCACCAGGTTAGTCACTTTACTATTAATAAGGCTATCCGAAATATCTCTCACTCTACCCTCAAATCGTGTAAACATAAAAAGAAAATAGGCTTGGTCATTTAGTTGTCTTTTCCTTGAATATTCTGCTTCTTTTTTATGATGTCCTCTTAAACGAGCTTGAACTTCTATGCTTGCATATTTATTATCAATCTCATTGTAAATTTTTCCGAGTTCGTCAAAAATATTCATTGATGATTATTTATTTAGCAGTTGAAAAAATGATTGTTTAGTAAATTCAACTCCATTTTTTTTATCGCCATTAAATAATTTCCAATACGGGGGCTCAAACTGTTCAGCAAAATCAACAAGCATGTAATTACCTTTGGTTGATAAAAGATCAATCCTTCCGTTAGCTCCAACCATCCACAATCCTTTTGGCTTTAGTGCCAATACTATTTTATTGTCTTTGTAGATGTCGGCAGTTTCTATGTTAGTTGCGCGGACATTGAATTCAGACATTAACTCCTCATACATTTTTAATTTAGAACCGCGTTTAATGTAATAATCACTTCCTGTTAACCATAATTCGATTGTTGAATAAAGATCTGAAACACGTTTTTTCCAGTCAATAATCCTTTTTTCTACATGTTGTTTGTCAACTTTAATTGTTTTTTGCATCGTCTAAACTTTCTATGTCATTAATCAAAAAATCGTTTTATCAAATATAAATACTTTCACCTTGGCAATATCCCCAATATTTTCTAACCAAGAATATGATCTTCCAATAGCTTATCTATCAATATTCCGATGCCGTCTTTTGTCGGTTCAACTCTTGTTTGATTTCCGCCGGTAAGCACAACCGATTCAACTTTGTGAACTTTTGTCGGCGATCCTTTAACGCCGCAGCGGTCAACATCAAGTTGAAGATCATCCATCGTTAAAGTAGAAATAAAAAGATTTCTTTCTTGATATTCGTGGATCAGCGCATCGGTATAAAGAAGTGAATTCCCTTCGGTTAATTTTTCAAGATCGGTTAAAGATTTTGCCCCTTTGTACGCCATGACTTTTTTTGCGCTGAACGGACGCGGCTCGGCGGCTTCTTTAATTACGGTTACCAACACCGGCAAAGTTGCTTGAACGATCTCGTGTCCGCCGTCTATTTTTCTTTTTATGGTAACTTTATTTTTTTTAATATCTAAAATTTGTTCTGCGTAGGTAACTTGCGGAATGTTGAGTTTGTCGGCTGTTTGCGGACCGACCTGAGCCGTGTCGCCGTCAATTGCCTGTCTGCCGCCAAAAATGAAATGATAATTCCCGATCTTGTTTATCGCTTCGCTTAACACGTAGGAAGTTGCAAGTGTATCGGCTCCGGCAAATTTTCTATCGCTGATAAGAAAAACTTCATCGGCTCCCATATACAAACATTCGCGTAAAATATCGGAAGCCCTCGGTGGTCCCATAGTAATTGCGGTAACTTTTCCGCCATATTTTTCTTTAACCTGAAGCGCCAACTCAAGCGCGACTTTATCTTCGTGATTAAATATCGCCGGAAGTTTTGAGCGGTTGACCGTTCCGTCTTCCTTCATAACTTTACCCGAAATATTTGCGGTGTCGGGCACTTGCTTAACTAATACAATAGAATTATACATGCGTTCCCTGAATTATTTGCAAAACAAAAATAAACAGAATTGGGGAAATACTTTGTAGATTGGGAAAAATTATTCTTCCCGTCTTACTACACATTCTTTTGGACATTAATAAAAATATTTTCGCGTACCTCTTGACTTTCTCGTTTTTTATTTTTATTGTGACCACAGAGAAAATTAATTATAAAAATGAAAAACACCTTCAATGCAATTCTCTTTATTTCAATTTCTATAAGTATGGTTTCTTGTGAAAAACCAATAGAAAGTTTCGATAATTCCGTTTTGTATCCTATCTCTACAGGTAATTACTGGAAATATAAGATTTTTACTTATTCCGGTGAAAAAATTCTTCCAAATCTAACTGATTCACTTCTTATTGCAATTGATAATGAAATAATTGTCAATCTTGAAGGAAAGACTTATAGGGGGGGGTACAAACAAGAAGATTTGGAAAAAACACTTATGCACCGGCAAAATGGATTTATACAAACCTATATGATGGTTTATATTATTTAGGTGGTCTTGCTGAAAAAGATACTATCTTCCAAAAGTTTATGTATTTAAAATATCCTGTTAAGAGAGGAGAAACATGGGATGTCCCCTATATGTATTATCATATAATAAAACAAAGGTTTGAGTATAGGCCAGATAGCGCTTTAGTATATACCTGTTTGTCAGAAAACCAAAAAATTAGTACTGAAATTGGAGAATTTAATTGTGTGAATTATTATTTTAGAGAAAAACCGGCGGAAGATGTTTTAGAGTATTGGGATTATTTTATCTCTTATACCCCAGGAGTAGGTCTTATTGAAATGGATATAAAGAGTGCTTTAGACAATAGGATGATTCAAAAAATAATTATTGTTGAGTACAAAACTAAATAAGAATGTTAATTAATACGAATTAACTTACTAGGGTATTTACTTCTTACCACTAAGTTGTATATTTGTGGTTATGGAATATCCAAGAGACCAAATGCAGTTTGATAAAAGTTTTTCAAGCGAAAATAATTGTGTT
>Ga0210034_1001873_pt1 | contig 17105 bp, 16 predicted proteins | sample CryGeymeta201505_FD_185466 | JGI IMG/M metagenome (GOLD analysis project Ga0210034, IMG submission 185466) | Groundwater microbial communities from Crystal Geyser aquifers in Utah, USA - Crystal Geyser metaG 2015-05 (SPAdes) (version 2) | ecosystem: Environmental > Aquatic > Deep subsurface >... | reverse complement strand
GATCGTGCGGTTTGTGCGATTCGATCACGTAGGATTGCAGCAAGGTGTCTTCGGCAATACCGCGCAGCGCGATGCCGTGGTTGGCGAAAATGTGCTGGTCATATTTCAGGTTCTGCCCCAGTTTTTTGTGGTCAGCGCTTTCCAGCCAGGGTTTGAGTTTTTGCAACGCCTGTTCGCGCCCGAGCTGGTCCGGCGCGCCCGGGTAGTGGTGCGCCAGCGGCAAATAGGCGGCGTAGTGCGGCTCGATGCAGAAGGAAATACCAACCAGTTGCGCCGTCATCGGATCGAGTCCGGTGGTTTCGGTGTCGAGGCTCACCAGCGGCGCGGCCATCAGTCTTTCCAGCCAGGCATCGAGCTGGGCGGCGGTGAGGATGGATTCGTAGTTGGACGTGTCGTTGCTTGTCGTCACTGCCGCAGCGGCGGGCGCGGCTTCGAAACGACGCGGTGCGGCGTTGCGCGTTTGCTTTTCCGGCACGTCGCCGTCCAGGTCACGCAGCAGCGTCCTGAAACCGAAATGCTGGTACAGGGCGCGCAATTTTTCCGTGTCCGCCGGCGGCGCGACCAGTTCGTCATAGCGCCGGGGCAATGGCACATCGCACTTCACCGTGACCAGGCGGCGCCCCTGCGGCAGCCAGTCCAGCGCGGCGCGCAGATTGTCGCCGACCGCGCCTTTCACTGCGTCCGCATGCGCGACCAGATTGTCCAGCGTGCCGTATTCGGCCAGCCATTTCACCGCCGTCTTGGGGCCGCACTTGGGCACGCCGGGCACGTTGTCCACGGCATCGCCCACCAGCGCCAGATAATCCACGATGCGTTCGGGCGGCACGCCGAACTTGGCGCTTACGCCCGCTTCGTCCAGCACTTCGTTGCTCATGGTGTTGACCAGCGTGACCCGCGCATTGACCAGCTGCGTCAGGTCTTTGTCGCCGGTGGAGATGATGCAGCGCGCGCCGCTCTGCGTTGCCTGCCGTGCCAGGGTGCCGATCACGTCGTCGGCCTCCACGCCATCGACCATCAGGATGTTCCAGCCGGCTGCCGCGACCGCCTCGTGCAGGGGTTCGATCTGCAGGCGCAGGTCGTCCGGCATCGGCGGGCGATGCGCCTTGTAGGCGGGATACCAGTCGTCGCGAAACGTCTTGCCCTTCGCATCGAACACACAGGCGCTATAATCCGCCGGGAAGTCGGCGCGCAGTTTGCGCAACATGTTGAGCACACCATGGATCGCGCCGGTCGGCTCGCCCTGCGGGCTGCGCAGGTCGGGCATGGCATGGAAGGCGCGGTACAGATAGGACGAACCGTCCACCAACAACAGGGTTTTCAATTTAGGATTCACCATGAACAACGATATGAAACTGCCGCCGACCCAAGCGCCCGAATTGATGCAGTCGAAGGAATCGTGGCGGGTGTTCGGCATTATGTCAGAATTCGTCTCCGCGACCGAACGCCTCTCCAACATCCATCCGGCGGTGAGCCTGTTCGGCAGCGCCCGCACAGCCCGCGACCACGCTTATTACCAACTGGCCGAAGAGATTTCGCGCCTGCTGTCGGATGCCGGCTTCTCGGTCATTTCCGGCGGCGGCCCGGGCATCATGGAAGCCGCCAACAAGGGCGCGTTCTACGGCAAATCGCCCAGCGTCGGCCTCAACATCCAGTTGCCGCACGAGCAACACGACAACCCCTACCAGAACATCAGCCAGACCTTTCATCACTTCTTTACACGCAAGGTGATGTTCGTCAAATTCGCCAGTGCTTATGTGGTGATGCCGGGCGGTTTTGGCACCCTGGACGAGCTGATGGAAGCGCTGACCCTGGTGCAGACCGGCAAGACGCGGCGCATCCCGATCATTCTGGTCGGCAGCCATTTCTGGGGCGGCATGGTGGACTGGTTCAAGACTGCCCTGCTGCAGGAAAAAATGATCGCCGCCGCCGATATCGATCTGATCCAGATCATCGACAAACCGGAACAGGTCGTGGCGGCCATCTTCAAGCACTACGAAACGCGCGGCTTCGAGCCTTCAGCAGCCGAACGCGAAATACAACTCAACCTTTGACCCCGGAACCTATCATGCGCATTCTCGTCCTGTTTCTCGCCTGTCTGCTGACCCCGCTCACTCAGGCTGCCGAAAAAACGCCCATTCCGCCCAGCGTCAGCGGCGATGCCACCAGCCAACCCGAAGTGACCATCTCGCGCGAAGCCGGGCAGACCGTGGAGGAATATCGCGCCAACGGCAAGCTCTACATGATCAAGATCACGCCCAAGCACGGCGTGCCCTACTACCTGGTGGATGATCGCGGCGACGGCAAGTTCTCGCGCCAGGAAGGTCTGGATTCGGGCCTGCGCGTGCCGCGCTGGGTCCTGTTCAGTTTCTAAACAGCGCGAACCATGGCTGTCTTTACCCGCGTCACCGATGCCGACATCACGGCCTGGCTGGCCGACTATTCGCTCGGCACCCTGCAAGGATTGCAGGGCATTCCGTCCGGCATCGAGAACACCAATTATTTCGTCACCACCAGCAATGGCCGCTTTGTCCTCACCCTGTTCGAGAAGCTGACTGCGGATGAACTGCCGTTCTACCTGAATCTGATGGCACATCTGGCGCGCCACGGCATTCCCTGCCCGGCGCCGATGGCTGATCGCCACAACCGGTTTCTGGGCGAACTGAACGACAAACCCGCGTGCATCGTCAGCCGCCTGCACGGCAAATCGATCCTGCAACCCACCGTGGCGAATTGCGCCGCGGTCGGCGCAATGCTGGCGCAACTGCACGTTGCCGGACAAAGTTTCGGCGAACAGATGGCCAATCCGCGCGGGCCCGCCTGGCGCGCGCAGGCGGCCACCGCGGTTGCGCCGTTCCTGCCGCCGGATGCCGCCAAACTGTTGCGCGAGGAGGTCGCACTGCACGCGCACAACAACCCCGGCGACTTGCCGCAAGGCGTGATCCACGCCGACCTGTTCCGCGACAACGTGCTGATGGACGGCGAACGCGTGGGCGGACTGATCGATTTTTATTTCGCCTGCAACGACGCACTGCTGTACGACGTGGCGATCACCGTCAACGACTGGTGCGCGGGCGCAAACAGCACACCGGATGCCACGCGCACCCGCGCGCTGTTGCGCGCCTACCACGCGGTGCGCCCGTTCTCGGCGGCGGAAGCCGCAGCCTGGCCAGGGATGCTGCGCCTGGCGGCGCTGCGTTTCTGGTTGTCGCGTCTGTATGATCTGCATCTGCCGCGTGACGGCGAACTGGTCAACGCGCACGACCCGGCCCATTTCGAGCGCATCCTGCGCCAACACATCGCAAACAAGAACCCCGTCTGGTTATAAGAGAAAATCATGGAAATCCGCAAACTCAATGCCGCGCGCGGCTGGCTCTGGATACAGCACGGCGTGCAACTGCTGCTGCGTAACCCCCTGTTCGGCATCAGCGGTGCGCTGACCAGCATGCTGCTGGTGGTGATCGCGCTGACGCTGCCGCTGTTTGGCCCGCTCATCGCGGTCGCCCTGCTGCCCGTCATGCTGGCCGGCTATATGCGCCTGTGCCGCGCGCTGGAAGAAAACGAACGCGCCGATTTATCGCTGCTGCTCGCCGGATTTAAACAGCACACGCGCAGCCTGGTCGCGCTGGGCGCCTTCCTGATGCTGGGTATGTTTTTCATCTCCGCCCTGATGGTATTCGTCGGCGGCGAAGGCTTCTCCGCCCTGATGGAGCAGGTGCACGGCGCGCAGGACATGCAAGTGCTGATGGATGCGCTGGCCGGCGCCAACAGCCAGGTTTCGCTCGCCATCCTGCTGGGCTTCTCGCTGATGCTGGCGCTGATTGTGGCCTGGCAATATGCGCCGATTCTGGTGTTCTTCAGCGGCATTGCGCCGTGGCTGGCGTTGCAGGCCAGCTTCCGCGGCACATTGCGCAACATCATCCCGTACACGGTGTACAGCCTCATCATGCAAGTCATCGCCATGGTGCTCGGCATTCTGCCCTACGGCCTCGGCATGCTCGTGCTGTTGCCGCTCGGCCTCGCCTCGCTCTATGTCAGCTACCGCAACATCTTCCCGTGGCTGGATGAGCCGCAAATTTCCGCAATCCAAGAAAGTTAGGCCATGCAATACAACCCCGAACCGCGCGCAAGACAACAGGCTCAAGCGCCGCACAACCTGTTCATCATCGGTCTGTTCATTTTCGACCTGTTCATGACGCCCGCCGTAATCGGTCTCAAGATCGGCATGATCGGCCTGCTCATTCCGCTGGTCTGTTCCGGCACACTGCTGCTCTGGATCTGGTGGCGCAGCCGCCGCACGACTGACTGGTTCGTCGCCATGCACTGGCGCCTGTCCTGGGCGCGCGGACGTCTGCTGCTGCTCGCCTATGCGGTTTCCGCTGTGCTGATCCTGCTGGCCTGGCTGTTGAGCCTGACCTCGAACGACCCGCATATGGGACACATCATCTGGACCGCGCTCACCCGCATCGCGCTGTTGCCGACGCTGATCATGGTGATGGTGACTGCGGTGATGGAATTCAGTGCGGCGTCGCAAGCGGCAAAAGGCGAAGTGCCGGACAAGCTGGCGGCGAAATATCCGCCGCCCGCCGCAGGATGATCACGCCTGCTTGAACTCGTCGTAGGCACGCAACACTTCCCCCGCATACATCAGCGAGGGGCCGCCCCCCATATACACCGCGACCGACAACATCTCGTTGATCTGTTCGCGCGTGGCACCCAACCGAACCAGAGTCCGCACGTGATATGCGATGCAGCCTTCGCAGCGCGTCGAGACTGCAATCGCGGCAGCGATCAGCTCCTTGTCCAGCGCGGAGAGCACGCCCGCGCTCATCGCCGCCTTGGACATCGAATCGAAGCCGCTCATGGTCTCCGCCGCCTCCTTGCGCAAGGTGCTCAAGGGTGGATTGAGTTGCCGGATCAGTTCTTTATAGGATTGGCTCATGGAACGCTCCTGTGGTGATTGAGAAAATAAAGGGCTTGGCCTCCAAACCCGCCGGACAAAGCATCAAAGCGCAGCAAGCTTGGCGTATTCCAGCGCCAGCCACTTGCTGCCGGCGCGCTTGAAGTTGACCTGCACCCGGCCCTCGCTGCCGCTGCCCTCGGTATCCGTCACCACCCCCTCGCCGAACTTCTGGTGGAATACGCCTTGGCCGATGCGCCACAGCGAACTTGGCGCGGGCGGTGCTTTCTCCATCGGGGCGGCGTTGAATGCCTTGACGTAAGTATTGGTTTCGTAGCTGCCGGTCTGGAAGGTTTTGCGCGCGCTGAAGCGGGGCGTGATCCAGTGCAGCAATCCCTCGGGCAATTCTTTCAGGAAGCTCGATGCCAAGCCGTAATGCGTCTGCCCGTGCAACATGCGGCTCTGCGCGAAGGTGAGATACAAACGGCGGCGCGCGCGGGTGATCGCCACGTACATCAGGCGCCGCTCCTCGTCGAGGTCGCCGTTGTCGATGCTGTTCTGGTGCGGGAACAGGCCCTCTTCCAGCCCGGTGATAAACACGGTGTGAAACTCCAGCCCCTTCGCCGCATGCACCGTCATCAGGTGCAGCGCATCCTCACTGTCACCCGCCTGGTGCTCACCCGATTCCAGTGTGGCGTGCGAGAGGAACGCGGTGAGGCTGTCGTCCTCGTTCTCGTGCACAAACAAGGTGGCTGCATTGATCAGCTCGTTCAAATTTTCCAGTCGCTCTTCGGCTTCACGCCGCTTCGAGGCGATTGTTTTTTCATGCTCGAAATGCACCGCCAGGCCGCTGTGCTCCAGCACATGCCCGATGATTTCTGGCAGCGGCAATTCTTTGGTTGCGCTGCGTAGCGCTTCAATCAGCCCGATGAAAGCGGTCACCTTGCCGCCCGCCCGCGCCGCCGCATCCCACAGCGTGGTGTTGTATTGTTTCGCCGCTTCCTGCAACTGTTCGATGCTGCGCGCGCCGATGCCGCGCGTGGGAAAGTTAATGACGCGCAACAGTGCGTTGTCGTCGTCCGTGTTCTCCATCAGGCGCAGATAAGCCAGTGCATGCTTGATCTCCTGCCGTTCAAAGAAGCGCAGTCCGCCATACACGCGATAGGACAAGCCCGCCGACACCAGCGCATGCTCCAGCACGCGCGACTGTGCGTTGGAACGGTACAACAACGCCATCTCGGACAGATTCACGCCTTCGCGTTTGAGCTCCCGGATCTCCTCCACGATAAAACCCGCCTCGTCCACATCCGTACCGGCCTCGTACACGCGCAGTTGCTCGCCTCCGCTTTCCGCCGTCCACAGATTCTTGCCCAGTCGATTCTTGTTGTTGGCGATCAGCGCATTGGCCGCATCGAGGATGTTGCCATGCGAGCGGTAGTTCTGCTCCAGCTTGATCACGTTCTCGACGTGGAAATCGCGCAGCAATTCCTGCATGTTGCCCACGTCGGCACCGCGAAACGCATAAATGGATTGGTCGTCATCGCCGACGGCAAAGAGAGCGGAAGTCGAAGATTGCCTTTCACGTTCGCTCCTTTCCCCACCGGGGGAAGGTTGGGATGAGGGAGAACCCGCCAGCAATTTCAGCCAGCGGTACTGCAGCGGATTGGTGTCCTGGAATTCGTCCACCAGAATATGCCTAAAGCGCTCCTGATAATGCTCGCGCAACGGCTGGTTGCGCGCCAGCAACTCGTAACAGCGCAACAGCAGTTCGGAAAAATCCACCACGCCTTCGCGCTGGCATTGCGCGTCGTATTCGGCGAACACCTCGACCTTGCGCCGGGTGTGGGGATCGTAAGCCTCGACCTCGGATGCGCGCAGTCCCTGCTCCTTGCTATGACTGATGAAGTTCTGCATCTCGCGCGGCGGATATTTCTCGTCGTCCACGTTCATCGCCTTCATCAGGCGCTTGATGGCGGAAAGCTGGTCGCCCGAATCGAGGATCTGAAAGGTCTGCGGCAGGTTTGCTTCGCGGAAATGCGCGCGCAGCATGCGGTTGCACAGGCCATGGAAGGTGCCTATCCACATGCCGCGCGTGTTGATGGGCAGCATGGCGGAAAGGCGCGTCACCATCTCCTTGGCCGCCTTGTTGGTGAAGGTCACCGCCAGAATGCCGGAAGGCGAAACCTGGCCGGTGCTGATCAGCCAGGCGATACGCGTGGTCAGCACGCGCGTCTTGCCGCTGCCCGCCCCGGCGAGAATCAGCGCGGACTGGGCGGGCAGCTCGACGGCGGCGCGTTGTTCGGGATTAAGGCCTTGCAGCAGGGTCATCGTTGTTCCAAAAGAAACGGGGAACCAAGCAATGCCTGATTCCCCGTGTTGCGCAGTGCGAGTTGCCTACATCTTCTTGCCGTGAATCATGTCGTGCATGATCGGCGACAGGATGATCTCCAGCGCGTGGCTCATCTTGCTGCCGGGAACGACCATGGTGTTGGCGCGCGACATGAAGGCGTTGGGGATCATCTGCAGGTAGTAGGGGAAATCCACACCCTTCGGATTGCGGAAGCGGATCACCACGAAACTCTCGTCCGGCGTCGGGATGTCGCGCGCGATAAACGGGTTAGATGTATCCACGGTCGCCACACGCTGGAAGTTGATGTCGGTGTGGGTAAATTGCGGGGTGATGTATTTGATGTAGTCCGGCATGCGGCGCATGATGGTATCGACCGTCGCTTCGGCGGAATAGCCGCGCTCTTCCTTGTCGCGGAAAATCTTCTGGATCCATTCCAGGTTGACTACCGGCACCACGCCGATGGCCAAATCAACATAGCGGCGCGCATCGATTCCCTTGGCTTCATCTTTGGCCAGGCCGTGCAGTCCTTCGTAGAACAGCAGGTCGGAACCGGACTCGATGTCTTCCCACGGAGTGAACACGCCGGGCTTGAGGTCGGTCAGACCGAAATGTTTGTTGTGCGCAACGGCTTCTTCATCGCTATGCACGTAGTAGCGGCGCTGGCACATGCCGGTGTCGCCGTATTGCTTGAACATGCCCTCGATCTTGTCGAAGTGGTTGGCTTCCGGCCCGAAGTGACTGAAGGTGTTGTTGCCCGCTTTGGCCGCTTCGGCGGCGGCGGCACGGAATGCCATGCGATCCAGACTGTGCAGACTGTCGCCCTCGACCACCGCAGCCTTGATGGTTTCGCGGCGGAAGATGTTTTCAAAGGCACGCTTGACGGTGGTGGTTCCGGCGCCGGAAGAACCGGTTACTGCGATGACGGGATGCTTGGCGGACATAACGATCTCTCCTGAACGATTATTGATAATGATTATTAAAATTTTGGGTTGTGATTCTAACCCAGTTTAGCCGCCTAACGCGAGACGCTCGGATTTTCTGCGCCTAGCCGGCCTTTGAGTTGCGCCGCCAATTGTTCCGCTTCGGCACGACTCGCCAGTTGCACGATGCGTAATTCATAAGACCAACCACCTTCGTGAGCCACAGGATGAAGGCGGGCGTCGTACCCCGCTGCCTGCCATTGATCATAGGCCGCCAAAGCACTGGCTTGTTCGGGAGCGGTAAGCAAGACGAGCTTCCACTTTCCTCCCACCTTTGAAGCGGGTTGCGCGATCTCGGTCTCGGCTGCCCACTTAGCCAATTGCTCTGCATCGACTAGTCCGACAGGAAGTGGCGCCTGTCCCTTGGGCATCTTGTAGAACGACAGTGGCTGATCCATGACAAACTCGTTGTTATCCACCCCCGTCACGTTGATCTTGCCCTCGATCAAGCACACTACACCCAACTCAGCACCGTCTTTCCCCCACACATCCGTACCACGTATTCCCACCGTAGCGCCCGCGACATTGATCGTGACATTGCGCTGACGGAGTTTATTCAACGTGCTGGTGGTAAAGCGAAAAGCCCCCTTTAAGACATCTAATACGGCGCGAAAAACTGGCGAGTCGGGTTGTTTTGGCGATAGCGCTCCAATGGCAAGCGAAGCCCTTTCTCCCAGCTTCACTGTACTGCCATCCGCTGTCTGCACATAGATACGCGCATTCACCCCCGTGATCAGGCGGTCGCCATTCTGCAACTCGGCGCCCACACGTAGCGGACGCATGCTGTCACCCCGTTGTAGCCAAGCTGGCATCTGCACGGCCTGCACGAGCGCTTCTGGTTCAGCGTGTACTGGCAGGGTAAGCAACATCAAGAGCAAACCTAGTTTCCTGTTCATATCCATACCTTCGTAAATGCGCGAGGGGCACATGTTGCCGCTATAATGCCGAACCCGCAAATTTCGCAGCGTTTTAGGCACTTCATTAAATTAAGTTGTCGGGATGAAGTGCCAGGCGCACGGAGCGCAGCAACCGGAATGTACGAAGTTGCGCATGAGGATTGTGAGCACCGCGCAACAACGCAATTCGCCCGACAATTTAATTTAATGAAGTGCCATGCAATCCAACTATTCCCCAAAAAACATCGAAGCCGCCGCCCAGCAACAGTGGGAATCCACTCAGGCATTCGTCGCCAAAGAAAACAGCGACAAGCCCAAATACTATTGCCTGTCGATGTTCCCCTACCCTTCCGGCAAGCTGCACATGGGCCATGTGCGCAACTACACCATCGGCGACGTGCTTGCGCGCTACCACCGCATGCAGGGCTACAACGTCATGCAGCCAATGGGCTGGGATGCGTTCGGCCTGCCGGCCGAGAACGCCGCGATGGCGAACCACGTGCCGCCCGCCGCCTGGACCTATTCCAACATCGACTACATGAAGCAGCAGCTGAAAGCGCTGGGACTGGGCGTGGACTGGTCGCGTGAAGTGAAGACCTGCTCACCGGATTACTACCGCTGGGAACAGTGGCTGTTCACCCGCCTGTTCAAAAAGGGCGTGATCTATAAAAAAACGGCGGCGGTGAACTGGGACCCGGTGGACAACACCGTGCTGGCGAACGAACAGGTGATCGACGGGCGCGGTTGGCGTTCCGGCACCGTGGTCGAGAAACGCGACATCCCGATGTATTTCTTCCGCATCACCCAGTATGCCGACGAACTGCTGTCCGGCCTCGACACACTCTCCGGCTGGCCGGAGCAGGTGAAAACCATGCAGGCCAACTGGATCGGCAAGAGCTACGGCGTGCAGTTTGCCTTTCCGCACGGCGATAACGAAAAACTTTGGGTCTATACCACCCGCGCCGACACCATCATGGGCGTGACCTTCGTCGCGGTGGCGGCCGAACACCCGCTGGCAACGCAAGCGGCGCAAGGCAATCCCCAACTCTCTGCCTTCATCGAAGATTGCAAGCAAGGCGGTGTGGCCGAGGCTGACATCGCCACCATGGAAAAGAAGGGCATGGACACCGGCCTCAAAGTCACCCACCCGCTGACCGGCGAACAGGTACCGGTGTGGGTCGGCAACTATGTGCTGATGGGTTACGGGGAGGGTGCGGTGATGGCAGTGCCGGCGCATGACGAACGGGATTTCGGCTTCGCCAAAAAATACAATTTGCCGATCCGCCAATCCATCGCCGTCAAGGGTCATGAATTCAGCGAAGCGGCTTGGCAGGAATGGTATGCCGATAAAGAGAGTGGCGTGTGTGTGAACTCAGGCAAATACGACGGCCTGAATTTTGACCAAGCCGTTGATGCCATCGCCGCCGACTTGAGCGCCAAGGGCTTGGGCCAGAAGAAAGTGCAGTTCCGCCTGCGCGACTGGGGTATCTCGCGCCAGCGCTACTGGGGTTGCCCGATTCCCATTATCCATTGCCCGAGCTGCGGCGATGTCGCCGTGCCTGATGAACAACTGCCGGTCGTGCTGCCGGAGAACGTGGTGCCGGACGGCGCGGGCTCGCCGCTGGCGAAGATGCCCGCATTTTACGACTGCGCCTGCCCGCAATGCGGCGGCAAGGCCAGGCGCGAGACGGACACGATGGACACCTTCGTGGAATCGTCCTGGTACTACGCGCGCTACGCCAGCCCGCAATGCGCCACCGGCATGGTGGATAAAGCGGCTGCGCAAAAATGGTTGCCGGTGGATCAATACATCGGCGGCATCGAACATGCGATTTTGCATTTGCTGTACGCGCGTTTCTTCCACAAGCTGATGCGCGACGAGGGGCTGTTTGGTGGTGAGCCACGAGGATTCCCCCACCCCAACCCTGATGGAACTACTAGCCATTCGACTAAACACGATAAAGCCGTGCAAGTCGCTGGTTATCCCCCGGAGGGAGAGGGAGCAAGCGCCGCGCTGCGCGCATTTAACCCCTTGGACGAGCCTTTTAAAAATCTTTTGACGCAGGGCATGGTGGTCGCGCCGACGTTCTATCGCGACGAGGCGGGCGGCAAGAAGCAATGGATCAATCCCGCCGACGTGGAGCTGGCCGTCGATGACAAAGGCCGCCCGACCGGCGCGGTGCTGAAAGCGGATGGCCTGCCTGTCGTCATCGGCGGCACCGAGAAGATGGCAAAATCGAAGAACAACGGCGTCGATCCGCAGGCGATCATTGATGCCTACGGCGCCGACACTGCACGTTTGTTCATGATGTTCGCAGCGCCCCCCGACCAGCAACTGGAATGGTCGGATGCGGGCGTGGAAGGATCGTTCCGCTTCCTGCGCCGGGTGTGGAATTTCGGCATGAAACTCAAGGGCGGGGACACCGCAGCTGAAACGGCGCCAGATCAGGCCGCGCGTTTTGAGCTGCACTCGGTGCTGAAACAGGCGAATTACGACATGGACCGGCACCAGTTCAACACCGTCGCGTCAGCCGGGATGAAAATGCTGAATGCGCTGGAGCGCCTGGACGGCACAAGCAGCCAGGTTGCGCGCGAAGGGTTTTCAATTTTGCTGCGCCTGCTTTCCCCGATCACCCCGCATATCGCGCAAACGCTGTGGAAGGAACTGGGATTGGGCGACGACATCCTCGCCGCGCCCTGGCCGCAAGTGGATGAAGCGGCGCTGGTGCAGGACGAGATCGAGCTAGTAATCCAGATCAACGGCAAGTTGCGCGGCAACCTGCGCGTGGCGAAAGAGGCGGACAAGACCGCCATCGAACAGCTCGCTCTGGCGCACGAAGCAGTGCAGAAACAACTCGGTGGCGGCGCGGCAAAACGCGTGATCGTGGTGCCGGGACGGCTGGTGAATGTGGTGATCTGATGATGAATCTGACCCGCACGCTGCTGCTTCTAACCGTCTTGACCCTGGCCGCGTGCGGTTTCCACCTGCGCGGCAGCGTACCGCAGGATGTGCAGTTCGCTTTCAAGTCGCTGTATCTGCAAGCGCCGGCTGAAACCCTTTTCGTCATCGATCTGCGTCGCGCCCTGCTCGGCAACAAGATCACGCTGGCCGCCGCGCCGGAGCAAGCCGAGCTGGTGCTGGAGGTGCTGTCCGAACAAACCAGCAAACACATCCTGTCTCTCTCCGGTAGCGGCAAGGTGCGCGAGTATGAGTTGCGTTACCGGGTCTCGCTGCGCGCCCACGATGCGCAACGCAACGACTGGCTGCCCGCCGACTCGATCCAGTTGACGCGCCTGCTGACCTTCGACGACGAGCAACTGTTGGCTAAGGAAAATGAAGAGGCGCAGTTGTACAAGGACATGCGCGCCGACGCGGTGGCGCAGACCCTGCGCCGCCTGAATCGGGCCAAACCAAAGGAATAGCGGAATGCGCATCAGCAGCGAAGATCTGCCGCGCCATCTGGCCAAAGGTCCGGGGCCGCTGTATGTGATCCACGGCGAGGCGATGCTGCTCGCCCTCGAGGCGGCGGATGCGATCCGCCTTGCCGCGCGCGACGCGGGTTATACCGAACGCGAAGTATTCATCGCCGAACCGCATTTCAAGTGGGCGGAACTAAAGAACAGCGCGCAAAGTCTGTCGCTGTTTGCCGCGCGCAAGGTGATTGACCTGCGACTCCCCTCCGGCAAGCCGGGCGTGGACGGCGCGCAGGCGCTACAGGCGCATTGCGAAAATCTGCCGCCGGATACCGTCACCCTGATCTCGCTGCCCAAGCTGGAGCCGGCCGCGTACAAGAGCAAATGGTTCAGCGCGCTGGAACAGCACGGCCTGGTCATCAGTGCGGATGAAATCCCGCTGGCCGCCTTGCCGGTCTGGATCGCCCAGCGCCTGCAGCGCCAGCAACAAAGCGCCAACAAGGAAACCCTGACCTTCCTCGCCCAGCGAGTGGAAGGCAATCTGCTTGCCGCCCTGCAGGAAATCCAGAAACTGGCCCTGCTGTTCCCGCCCGGTGCGCTCACCTTTGAACAAGTCAGCGGCGCGGTAATGGATGTGGCGCGCTATGACGTGTTCGATCTTTCGGCGGCGATGCTGGGCGGCGACGCGGCGCGTTTTGCCCGCATCCTGGACGGTCTGCGCGCCGAGGGCACGGCCACGGTGCTGATCCTGTGGTCGCTGTCCGACGACATCCGGCTGCTGGCCAAAGCTGCCCGGGCCTTGCAGCGGGGCGGCAATCTGGATCAGGCGCTGCGCGAGGCGCGCGTCTGGGGCCCAAAAAAACCGCTGGTGGAGCGCGCCGTGCGCCGCTTCAGCCCCGCCTTTGCGGAGCGCGCCCTGCAGCGTGCCGCGCAGATCGACCGCCTGATCAAGGGTCTGCGCCAGGGCGACGTGTGGGATGAGTTGTTGCAACTCGGGTTGCGCTGCGCAAGGGCGGGCGCGCGATGAGCGAAGTCTTATTGGTTTTCACCACTCTGCCGGATCGAGCGAGCGGGGAACGCATCGCCGGGGCGCTAGTCACAGAGCGCGTCGCCGCCTGCGTGAACCTTATGGCCGCAGCCACTTCGTTCTATCATTGGCAAGGAAAACTGGAACGGACGGGCGAAATTCCATTGCTGATCAAAACCACCCGCAGCGCCTACCCGCAACTGGAGCAAAGGCTGCGCGAGTTGCATCCCTATGATTTGCCGGAGATCATCGCGCTGCCGGTCGCTGCCGGGCTGCCGGATTATCTGAGTTGGGTGAGGCGTGAAACCAATGATCCTGCTCTGAATGAAAGATTGTCGGGCTGAAGCCCGACCTACCCGACAACAAAACCAAAGGATCCCGATAATGCGTCGTTTGTTGTTGCTTGCCCTGTTCTGCTTTGCGCCGCTGGCGCAGGCCGACCTCCTTTCGTTCGGCAACAAGCCAAAGTTCCTGCCGCCGGATCAGGCGTTCGTCCTGAAGATCGAGGTCGTCGACCAGCGCACCTTGCGGGCGCACTTCACCATCACGCCTGGTTACTATCTGTACCGCGACAAGACGACTTTCAGCATCGCGAATGACACGGCAAAGATTGCGCACGTGACCCTGCCGCCGGGCGAAACCAAGAACGATCCCAATTTTGGTGTGCTGCAAGTATTCCATGATTCGTTTCAGGGGGAACTCGCGCTCGAGGCGGTCGATGTGAAAATGCCGCTGGCGGTGCAGGCAACATATCAGGGCTGCAGCGACGAGGGCCTGTGTTATCCGCCGATCGAAAAGCGCTACACCCTTGAGCTGACGCAGGTCGTCAGCACCGCACCGCCCGTCATCACCCCGGCACCGGAGGATGAGAACTCGCGGATCGCGCAGCTGTTCCGCGACGGCAACTTCTGGCTGATCGTGTCCTTCTTTTTCGGCGCGGGGCTGCTGCTCGCGCTGACCCCCTGCGTGTTCCCGATGATCCCCATCCTGTCCGGCATCATCGTCGGGCGCGGCCGCCACATTACCCATGCCCATGCCTTCCTACTGTCGCTGGCTTATGTGCTGGGCATGGCGGTCACCTACGCCATCGTCGGCGTGGCGGCGGGGTATTCCGGCAGCCTGCTCTCCAATGCGCTGCAGACGCCGTGGGTGCTGGGCGGTTTTGCCGCGCTGTTCGTGCTGCTGGCGCTGTCCATGTTCGGGCTGTATGAATTGCAGTTGCCTGCCGCCCTGCAAAGCAGGCTCTCCGACACCAGCAACAGGCTGCACGGCGGTCATTTGTCGGGCGTGTTCGCCATGGGCGCGCTGTCCGCCATCATCATGGGACCTTGTGTCGCCGCTCCCTTGGCGGGCGCATTGCTCTACATCAGCCAGACCCACGATGCGGTGCTGGGCGGAACCGCATTATTCGTGCTGGCGCTCGGCATGGGGGTGCCGCTGCTGCTGATCGGCACCTCCGCCGGCACCCTGTTGCCAAAGGCCGGCCCCTGGATGGAAGGGGTCAAAAAATTCTTCGGGGTGACGATGCTGGCGCTGGCGATCTGGATCGTGATGCCGGTCATTCCGCTGGCGGCACAGATGCTCGCCTGGGCATCGCTGCTCATCTTCAGCGCCATTCATCTGCACGCGCTCGACCCGCTGCCCCCCAACAGCAAGGGAGGGCGCAGACTGGGCAAGGCCGTCGGCGTTTTTGCCCTGCTGCTCGGTGTGGCCTATCTGATCGGGGCGCTGTCCGGGGCGCGCGACATTCTGCGTCCGCTCGGCAGCATCGTCGGCACGACACCGGCTGCCACACCGGCGCTGCCGTTTGAACGGATCAAAGGACTGGCGGCGCTGGAGGCGCGCATCGCACAGGTGCCGGGCAAAGTGGTGATGCTGGATTTCTATGCCGACTGGTGCATCTCCTGCAAAGAGATGGAACGCTTCACGTTCAGCGATCCCGCCATCCAGGCGAGATTAAAAAAAGCAGTCCTGTTGCAAGCCGACGTCACCGCCAATGACGCCGATGACAAGGCACTGCTCCAGCGCTTCCAGTTGTTCGGCCCGCCGGCCATCCTGTTCTATGATCGCAACGGGCGTGAATTGCCGGATGCGCGCGTCATCGGCTATCAGGATGCGGCAGAATTCGGCGCATCGCTCAATCGAGCCGGACTATGAGCTTGATTATGCACAACATCGCCGAAACGATGGACAAAGTTCCCTATTTTGCGGCAAACTGCGCGCCATGAAACACATCCTCGTCCTCCACGGCCCCAACCTCAACCTGCTCGGCAGTCGCGAGCCGGATGTGTATGGTTGCGTCACGTTGGATGAAATTAACGCCAAATTGGCCGCACAAGCCCAGGCAAGCCAGGCCAATCTCGACCACTTCCAGAGCAATGCCGAAGCGGCGTTGGTTGAGCGCGTGCAGCAGGCGCGCAATGACGGCACCGACTTCATCATCATCAACCCCGCCGCCTTCACCCACACCAGTGTGGCCTTGCGCGATGCGCTGGCAGCCGTGGCGATCCCCTTCGTCGAAGTGCATCTATCCAACGTGTTCGCGCGCGAGGCGTTTCGCAAAGAATCCTATTTTTCCGACCTCGCAGTCGGCGTCATCAGCGGGCTTGGCGCAACCGGCTACGAACTCGCTTTGCAATTCGCATTACAACATTCTGTAAGGAGCTAACCATGGATTTACGCAAACTGAAAACCCTGATCGAACTGGTCGAAAACTCGGGTATCGCAGAACTGGAACTGACTGAAGGCGAGGAGCACGTGCGCATCTCACGTACCAGTTCTGTCGCCGCGCCGATGCAGCAGATGTATGCCGCACCACAACAGTTTGCTCCCGCTCCCGTTTCCGCCGCTCCGGCGGCTCCGGCCGCGCCCGCCGTCGAGGAGGGCCACGTGGTCAAATCGCCGATGGTTGGCAGTTTCTATCGCGCGCCGTCACCCGGCGCGAAGTCTTTTGTCGATATCGGGCAAGCGGTAAAAGAAGGCGACACCCTTTGCATCATCGAGGCGATGAAGCTGCTGAACGAGATTGAATCCGACAAGGCGGGCGTGGTCAAAGCCATTTTGGTCGAGAATGGCCAAGCGGTCGAATTTGGCCAGCCGCTGTTCATCATCGGTTAAACGATCATGGCCGTCTTTGAACGCAAACCCAAAACGCCGGCACCGCCGGAGAAGCCCCTCATGTTTGAAAAAATCCTGATCGCCAACCGCGGCGAGATCGCGCTGCGCATCCAGCGCGCCTGCCGAGAATTGGGCATCAAGACCGTGGCGGTGCATTCCGAGGCGGATGCCGACGCAAAGTACGTCAAGCTGGCCGACGAATCGGTGTGCATCGGCCCTGCGCCGTCAACCTTGAGTTACCTCAACGTGCCCGCCATCATCAGCGCGGCGGAAGTCACTGATGCGCAGGCGATCCATCCCGGCTACGGCTTCCTGTCGGAAAATGCCGACTTCTCCGAACGCTGCGAAAAATCCGGCTTCGTCTTCATCGGCCCGCGCGCCGAGACCATCCGCCTGATGGGCGACAAGGTCAGCGCCAAGATCG
>Ga0210034_1001865_pt1 | contig 17139 bp, 12 predicted proteins | sample CryGeymeta201505_FD_185466 | JGI IMG/M metagenome (GOLD analysis project Ga0210034, IMG submission 185466) | Groundwater microbial communities from Crystal Geyser aquifers in Utah, USA - Crystal Geyser metaG 2015-05 (SPAdes) (version 2) | ecosystem: Environmental > Aquatic > Deep subsurface >... | reverse complement strand
GCCAGGCGACGCTTGACTGAATTCGTCGAACAGTTCGACAAGAGCGCGCCCAAGGTGGTGGCTTGCATGGAGGCGGGATTTGAGGATGCCATGGCGATCATGGCACTCCCGGAAAAGTACCGCAAAAAATTGCGCACCACCAACATGCAGGAGCGCTTGAATGAGGAGGTCTTCCCGAACGACGAATCGGCATTGCGACTGATTGGGGCATTACTGGCCGAACAGAACGAGGTTTGGCAGGAACGAAAATATTTGGATATGGATGAATTTAACGAATGGGTGGCTGCTCAAAAAGAGGCCAAACGGGGCAACAATATCGTTGCCCTGGCAGGCTAAAAAACGTCAGTGACCGGAGAGAATTTACAGCAATTTTTGGACTTGACCGTCCGCCCTTGTGCGGGCAACGGTTATTCAGCGCGAACAACCGATCGTCCACGTTGCGAAACAGTGCGATTTCACCCGTTGCCGTGGTGATGACCCGCGAACCCTGACGGGGAATGTCTTCCAAATGACCTACTTGTATCCAGTTCATTATGTTTACCTTTATTCGTGAATAACTTGTCGGATTAAAATCCAGGAAACATCTGGCCGGGCATCCGTCCGACCTACACAATGGTGGCAAGCCCGACATACTCGTGCGCATCTTTACCCAGCGCACGTTCTTTCCACGGGTCATCTTGCGAATAGCGTTGCGATTCCAGGAAACGCGCATACAGTCCAATGCGACCTTGAGCATCTTCGACCACACGTTGCTTGATGTAGGCCAGACCGACACGCTCGATCCAGGGTGCCGTGCGTTCCACGTAATGCGCTTCTTCACGGTAAACCTGCATGAATGCCCCACAGTATTCCAGCACTTCGGCTTCCGTCTCGACCTTGCACAGAAAATCTGTCACACGAACTTTCATCCCCCCGTTGCCGCCCACATGCAGCTCGTAGCCGGAATCCACGCACACCACGCCGAAATCCTTGATGGTCGCCTCGGCACAGTTACGCGGACAACCGGACACCGCAATTTTAAACTTGTGCGGTGTCCAGGAACCCCAGGTCATTTGCTCGACCTTGATGCCCAAACCGGTAGAATCCTGCGTGCCGAACCGACACCAATCCGAACCGACGCAAGTCTTCACCGTGCGCAGCGACTTCCCGTAAGCGTGACCCGAGACAAAACCGGCTGCCACCAGATCGCCCCACATTTTCGGCAGGTTTTCCTTGGTCACCCCCAATAAATCAATACGTTGTCCCCCGGTAATATGCACTGTGGGGACTTTGTATTTTTCGGCAATATCGGCTATGGAACGCAACTCAGAAGGCGTGGTCACGCCGCCCCAGATGCGTGGCACGACCGAATAGGTGCCATCTTTCTGAATGTTGGCATGTACCCGTTCGTTGATGAAACGCGAACGGCTATCGTCCTGATAAACACCTGGCCATGCGGACAACAAGTAGTAATTAAGGGCAGGGCGGCAGACGTGACAACCATCCGGGTTTTTCCAACTTAATGTCTGCATCAAGTCCGGCAACGCTTTCAGACTCAATTTGGTAATGGCTGCACGAACCTCATCATGGGTCAACTCGGTACACGCGCATAACGCCTTTTTGCTCGGCTTGGTCGAGTAGTCACCCCCCAGGGTGTTCGCCAACAAGGCCTCCACCAGCCCGGTGCAGGAACCGCAGGAGCTGGAAGCCTTGGTGTGCGCCCGCACTTCTTCCAGCGTGAAGAGTTTTTTCTCGACAATGGCCTTGACGATCGTACCCTTGCATACCCCGTTGCAGCCGCAGATTTCTGCCGAGTCCGGCATATTCGCCACGCTGGCCGCGCCACCACGGCCAGAATCGCCAAGATGCCCCTGGCCAAACAGAATGTACTCGCGCAGATCACTAATGTCCGTCCCGTCGCGCATCATCTGAAAATACCACGAGCCATCCACCGTATCGCCATACATCACCGCACCGCGCAACTTGTTGTCGCGCAGCACCAGCTTCTTGTACACACCGCGCGCAGCATCTTGCAGTATCAATTCTTCATCTCCCTCGCCGGGATTGAAGTCGCCCGCCGAGAACAGATCAATGCCGGTGACTTTCAATTTGGTGGAGACGGATGAGCCTTCGTAGCGCATCCGGCCATATTCGGCCAGATGATTGGCGGCAACCTTGGCCTGCTCGAATAGCGGGGCGACCAGCCCGTAAACCTACCCGCGATGCTGCACGCATTCGCCCACCGCATAGATTTTCGGGTCATAAGTCTGCATGGTGTCGCTCACCACGATGCCGCGCTCGCAATGAATGCCAGCGGATTTAGCCAGCGCGATATTCGGACGGATGCCCGCCGCCATCACCAGCAGATCGGCCGCAATTTCCTCGCCATCCTTGAAGCGCAGGCCGGTCACTTTATCCTCGCCCAGCACCGCTTCGCTTTGCCGCGCCAAATAGAACTTCATCCCGCGTTTTTCCAGCGCTTCTTTCAACAGTCCGCCACCAACACGGTCCAACTGGCGCTCCATCGGCCATTCGCACAAGTGCACCACAGCCACTTCCATGCCCTGTATCGCCAGCCCATTCGCGGCCTCCAGACCCAGCAGCCCGCCGCCGATCACCACGGCACGTTTGCTAGTCTTTGCAGCGATCAGCATTTTTTCCACGTCGTCTATGCTGCGATAGGCCAGCACACCGGGCAGATTCATGCCCGGTATCGGCAGCATGATCGGGTTGGAACCGGTCGCTATCAGCAATCGGTCATAAGGCACGACCAGACCATCTGCGGTTTCCACTACGCAACGATGACGGTCAATCTTTGTCACCAGCTTGCCGACATGCAGCGTGATGTGGTTTTCCTGGTACCAGCTCCAGTCGTTCAGTATCGTTTCCTGAAACTTCATTTCACCCGACAACACCGGCGAGAGCAGGATGCGGTTGTAATTGGGCTGCGGCTCGGCACCAAATACCGTGATCTCATACTCATCCGCCCCCATCTTGAGCAATTCCTCGATGGTGCGTATCCCGGCCATGCCGTTGCCGATCACCACCAGCCGTGTTTTCTTGTTTACCATAATGCCTCCACAAAATTCTTTGTCGCATGATTGGACGCAGCCAATGGCTCAGCCCAATCCGTGTACCCGTTAAAACTTGAACTCACCCCATAGCCAGGTCTTCTTGGTGCCAACCTTGAGAGCCGCCGCATCACCAGGGGAATAGTCTGCATACTTCAGGCCAACCGCGTAGTTCTTGTCGAAGGCATAGGTCGCCACGAGATCGAGTTCTTTGCCCAGATCGTTAATAGTGGGAGTGGATTTATCTGCCTTGAAGTCGTGATAGATCGCTTCGAGGTTGGTGTCGGCCAGCCGGGTTCCAGCCGACACATAAGTATCCTTCAGCCCCTGGTTGGGCGTGATCAGGAACAGGTCGGCTCAGCCATTGAAGGCGTGTAGTGTGGCCAGCGGTGTCTTAAATGCTGTGTTGGCCGCACCCGTACCGAAACCCAGTACCTCATAACCCACTTTGAATGTCGCGACCCCGGTCACATCCACGCCCACCTCCAGCAGGGTGTAGTTGGCCGTATAGTTGGTCGCATTGCCGTGGGCATTGCTCTGTTGCGCAAGTTCCGCCGCGTACAGCAGCTTGTTACCGCCGATCGGCGCGCTGCCCTTCAACCTGATGCCATATGTATCGGTGGAGTTGGCGGTGAACCCGGTCATCGCGTCATAGTCCAGCAGGTAGGCATAGCCAACTATTTCGGCGAAACCCCAGCCCTTGTAGTTGGCATTAAGGATGGTGGAACCCATTTTGTGGTTGCCGGAAAACGACCCAGCATTCGGATTACCGGCACTGCCGAAGGCATTGTCGCTGAACACGCGGTTGACGTTGGTGATGTATCCCGCCGTGATGGTGGTATCGGGCAGCGATTTGTTGACCAGCGTGAAGGCATCGAAGGTCTGCTCGTTCTGACGCCAGCCGACGTTGCCGATGAAGCGGTCATTGTCCAGCTTGATACGCTGATGCCCCCACTTCGCGGTGGTGTTGGGCAGACCACTGTAGCTCAGGTAGGCCTGGTTGATCTCGGTGGCTTCCGGGTCGGCCACAACAGAATAGCCATTGGCGGTTTGACCTGCGGCCTTGCTGTCATAGTTCTTGTTGCCCAGCGCGGTCAATGTTTCCGCTTCGACCATCGCGCCGAAGCCTTTGAAGGTGTCCGTCGTATAGCCCAGACGCAGGCGCGCCGTGAGGGCTTTCGCATTTTTGAGCGGGTTGTTTTCAACCACGTTTTCGTAACGCAGTTGCAGGTTGGTCGAAACCTTGCCGCCCGTTAGCGCATCGGTAATGTTTTCGGCGGCGCGAGTCGGCGTGCTGCCTGCAAGCAAGGCGATGGCCGCGATACTCGTCAGGGATGGCAGTGTAGTCAGTCTGTTTGCAGATTTCATTGTGATGGTTCCTATAAAAAATTAATAATCAGGCGGCTTCGGGATGAGCATGACGCTCATATAAAAAGCGCAACACTTCAGAGCGCAAGCGCATGTATTCAGGATCGCCCGCCAGTTCCAGACGATTGCGCGGACGCGGCAGGCCTACCCCCAGGATTTCGCCTATCGTTGCAGCAGGGCCATTGGTCATCATCACGATGCGGTCGGACAGCAGCACCGCCTCGTCCACATCGTGCGTCACCATGATGACGGTGCTGTTGGTTTGGGCGACGATTTTCAACAGTTCGTCCTGCAACTGGGCGCGCGTCAAGGCATCCAGCGCGCCGAACGGCTCGTCCATCAGCAATACCCTGGGTTGCATCGCCAGGGCACGGGCAATGCCGACGCGCTGTTTCATGCCGCCGGAAATCTCGTTCGGCAATTTCTGCTCGGCGTGGGTCAGATGCACCAGCTCCAGCGCCTCGTGGGTGCGCAGATTGAGCTGCGCCTTATCCTCTGTTGCACTGAATACGCGCTCGACTGCCAGATGTACGTTCTCGAAACAGGTAAGCCAGGGCAGTAGCGAATGATTCTGAAATACCACGCCGCGATCCGGCCCCGGACCGCCGATCTCTCTATCCGCGCACAACAAAATCCCGTCGCTTGGCATCAGCAAGCCCGCCACCAGATTCAGCAAGGTGGACTTGCCGCAACCCGAATGGCCGATCAGGGTGATGAATTCGCCGCGCGCGATGCTCAGGTTGATGTCCTTGAGGGCGACAAATACCCCTTTGCGCGTCCCGAAAGACATCTGCACGGTTTCTACTTGTACATAATTTTTCATGTCTATCCGATCAGTAACTGAAGCGTTTTGCCAACTTGACCAGCAGCATTTCCAGCAACAGGCCGACGATACCGACCACAAAAATCGCGATGATGATGTGTTCGACGTTCAGGTTATTCCACTCGTCCCACACCCAGAAACCGATGCCCACGCCGCCTGTCAGCATCTCCGCCGCGACAATCACCAGCCACGCTGTGCCGATGGCCAGACGGATACCGGTCAACATGTAAGGCAGCGTTGCCGGAAACAGTATCTTGGTGAAAATCTTCCACTCCGACAGATTGAGTACCCGCGCCACGTTGAGGTAATCCTGCGGCAACTGGCGCACCCCCATCGCGGTGTTGATGATCATCGGCCAGATACTGGAGATGAAGATCACCCAGATTGCGGCAGGATTCGCCGCCTTGAACACCAGCAGACCGATCGGTAGCCAGGCCAGCGGAGACACCGGCCTTAACATGCTGATGATGGGCGAGGTCATTTTGTCTATGAACTCGACGCGCCCGACGATGAAGCCCAGCGGGATACCGATCAGCGCCGCCAGACCGAAGCCGACACCGACCCGCCCCAGCGAATTGAGGATGTTCCAGCCGATGCCCTGATCGTTCGGCCCGTGGTTATAGAACGGGTCGCTGAACAGAGCTACGGCGGAATCCCAAGTCTTCAGGGGGCCGGGAAGCGCCTCGCTGCTCTGCGCCAGTATCATCCAGACCACGAGAAACAAGACGGCACCGATCAGGGGATGGAACAGATGCTCGCCAAAAAAACGCCGGTACTTCATCACGCTCTCACCTTAAAGCTGGCGGCATATTTTTTCGGATCTTTCCCGTCCCACACCGTTCCGTCTATCAATTTGCTGGTACGCATCACGTCCTTCGGCACGGGTACTTTCACCTGCGAGGCCGCCTGTTTGTACAGCTCAATCTGGTTGATCTTTTTGGCGACAGCCAGATAATCCGGGTCTTCCTTCAACAGCCCCCAACGCTTGTGCTGCGTCAAAAACCACATGCCATCAGACAGGTAGGGGAAATTCACCGCGCCGCCGTTGTAAAACTTCATGTAATTGGGGTCGTTCCATTTCTTGCCCAGCCCGTCCTCGTACTTGCCCTCCAGACGCTGTTCGATCACTTCCAGCGGACAGTTGACGTAGGACTTGTCAGCGATGATTTCAGCGACCTTGCGGCGATGAGCCATGTCGTCAATGTATTTCGATGCTTCCAGCACCGCCATAATCAGTGCGCGTGCAGTATTCGGATATTTCTGGCTGAACTCGGCGGTACAGCCCAGCACTTTTTCGGGATGATCTTTCCAGATGTCCTGAGTGGTCGCGGCGGTAAAACCGATCTTGTCGTAAATAGCGCGGTTGTTCCACGGCTCGCCGACACAGAAACCATCCATGTTGCCGATACGCATGTTCGCCACCATCTGCGGGGGCGGCACGGTGATGGTCTTCACATCCTTGAGCGGATTGATGCCGTAACTGGCCAGCCAGTAATACAGCCACATCGCGTGCGTGCCGGTCGGGAAAGTCTGCGCAAAGGTGTAATCGCGTTTTTCAGCATCCACCAGCCTTTTCAACGCAGCGCCGTTAGTCACGCCCTTGTCTTTCAACTGGTTGGACAGGGTGATCGCCTGACCGTTGTTGTTCAGCGTCATCAGCACCGACATGTCCTTCTTCTGACCGCCAATACCCAGATGCACGCCATAGACCAGACCGTACAACACGTGCGCCGCATGCAGTTCACCGTTGGCGAGTTTGTCGCGCACCCCAGCCCAGGACGCTTCCTTGGACAGCACGATCTTGATACCGTATTTCTCGTCGAACTTCATTACCGAGGCGATCACCAGCGAGGCGCAATCGGTCAGCGGGATGAAACCGACCTTGACTTCTTTCAGTTCCGGCGCATCCGAACCCGCCGCCCAGGCCGCTGCTCGCGTACCCATCGGCACCATGGACATAATCCCGGCAGCCCCCAATATTGCCCCCGTCTGCTTCATGAAATCCCTCCGGCTGTTGTGTTCCGGCACGCTGGGTGCCACAAATTTTTCGGTCGTGATTATTTTTGAATTTCTCATTTCCAATCTCCTTAATCGTTTCGTCAAAAAGCAAAAAGCGTCCGACCGCGCATAAACGCAGTGGGACGCCGTTGTCCGGTAGTGCAATTCTCCGAATCGCCGTTGATTCGTTGATGCTATTTACTAAGCAATACTCGTGCCAGTAATAATATTTACTATTTATTGATATAAATCAATAGGTTGCATATTTATACGTCCGTCTGATGATTGATGCTCATGCACCAATCAGTATCATTGGTGCAGCGGTCGCCTCAAATTCGTGCGTTTTCTGCGCCTTAACGTGAAACTCGCGCAGCGATTCGTTTGCCCTTTCTCCCGCTCTTGTACCCTTTAGGATGTGCGGGGGAAAGTTGGATAGGGGGAAACGGGCATGACGAGTTTGCGAGTTGTTGCCCGCGGGGCAACATCCCTGCGAGAACCATTTCATCATCGGGGGCGGCAACTTGCCATGCCCGTTAGACACTATCACTGCGCCTTATTAAGGCTGGATAGGTTAATTAACCAGGGCGGAGTTGTTATATCCCATAACGGGACTATAATGCGCACGATGAAAATCGTCTCCGTCAAAATCCTGCGCGAGTTTTGGGTACTTTTCCCAACCGCAGAGCATCATCTAAAGGCTTGGGTGGATGAGGTCAAGCAGGCTGAATGGCATCAGCCGTCGGACATTAAAGAAAAATATCGCAATGCCAGCATCCTTAAAAATCGGCGCGTGATTTTTAACATCAAAGGCAATGATTACCGCCTAATTGTGTCGGTCGCGTATCGGTTTGGTGCGGTCTATATCAAGTTTATCGGCACACACGCGCAATACGATGCAATCAAAGCCGAAACAATCGAACAGGAGTAATACTCATGGAAATCCGCCCTATTCACACTGAAGCTGACTACCTGGCGGTGATGCGCGAAGTCTCAGGATATTTTGACAGTGAACCTGAGCCCGGCTCACGCGCGGGGAATCGTTTCGAGGTTTTGCTGACCCTGGTCGAAGTCTATGAAGCCAAGCATTTTCCGATTGACCTGCCTGACCCCGTTGAAGCGATTAAATTTCGCATGGAACAATCGAATCTAAGCGCGAAAGATTTAGTGCCGATGATCGGACGCTTAAATCGCGTATATGAAATCTTGAACCGGAAGCGTTCGTTGACGCTGGCCATGATTTGGAAGCTGCATCATGGACTGGGCATCCCTGCGGCAATCCTGATTCGTCCGACTAGCCCGTTGCAATCGGTTTAACCAAACGGCTTAATAATTTTGGATTTTAAGAATGACCTTTAACCTGTCCGAACTACTGAAAGACAGTGCCTACAAGCTCACGCAATGGGTACGCCATGAAAATATTTGTAACGTACGATGGGTGTCTGGTTCGCTATAGCAAATTTTCATTAGCTGTTCAATCCCCCGTCAATGTAACGGCACGGTAAATTTGTTCTCCTCCCCTCTACCTAACCCTGATGAAACAACTGATAAAACAACTCAATTCTGGCTAAGTGCTAAAGCCCAAGCCATCATGGATAGCCATTCGACTAAGGCATCAGAGAACGATGCCCAAGTCGCTGGTTATCTCCCACAAGTGGGCGAGGGAACAATACAACGTGGTCGCTTAGTTGATATTTATCAGATGGTTACATGGAGAACAAATTTACCGTGAATGTAACGGCAACCCGGCTTTGCCTCGTGTTAGCATAACACGAGGCAAATCACGAGGTGGATATGAATAACTTATTACAGATATTTACCTCTGAACTTAGAAATCTCCTTAACGAATGGCTGCCTCAATTGTCCTTTGACTGGTGGAAGCGTTATGTTTTGGATGTACTGACTTGCCAGCAGCAAGAGCGAGTAAAGCAATCGCACATTGTTGAGTTGTCAGGTCTTGATTTGGCTGCTTTACTGCGGGTGCTCGATCAAAACTGGTACGAACTGTCTTCACAGCACAACTGGCCCAAAGAAGCGCGCAACTGGCTGAAAGAAGCGCAGACGATACGCAACCGTTGGGCGCATGCCCCTTCGGGCGATGCTGAACCACATGATGCTTATCGCGATGCCGATACGATTGAGCGTCTGGCAAAGATGCTCAGGGTCGGCGATGCCGCACAAAACCAAATAGCCGCTTACAAACAGCAGCAGTTGGCGCTGCTTTCACCCACCGTTTCTCCAAACCCATCGCTGCCACCTGTTGCGTCGTCCCCCGCACCTGCTGCGCCTACCGTTGCAGCAGTACCGCAAACAACGACCATCCAGGATGGATTTTCACCGGGCCAGTTAGTGCGCCTGAAATCGAACCACACCAAGATTTTCCCAATCCTCTCGGTGCAGCCAAATTCGGGCGGCGAATGCCGCTACTCGGTTTTCGAGGATGGCAAGCCAACGAATTATTATGCAAGCCAGCTCGAAGCCAACCCCACGTCCGTGGATGAGCGAACCACACTCGCACTGGCAGAATTTCATGCGCGCATCACCGCGCTGCTGTTGACTGCGCCGTCTGCCGCCAACCTCTACTCCTTGCATTCAGGGCGAGTGCGATTTGTGCCTTATCAATATCGCCCTGTACTCAAGTTGTTGCGCGCGGATCGCCCACGTTTGCTGATTGCAGATGATGTGGGTGTCGGCAAGACCATTGAGGCCGGGTTAATACTAAAAGAGTTGCAAGCCCGCTCTGAAATCAAATCCGTACTGATTATCTGCCCGAAACCACTGGTGGCCGAAGGTAAGTGGCGCAGCGAGATGAAGCGTTTCGGTGAAGAATTTACCCATCTTGACGGCGAGACCTTGCGGCATTGTTTGCACGAAACAGACCTTGATGGCGAGTGGCCGCGCCAACACAGTCGAACCATTTTGCCGTTTTCCCTGATCGACGATGCTCTGCTCAATGGCAAGCCGCAAAAACGCGGCAAGAAAACCAAGGGGTTGTTTGACCTCGATCCGCCACCGCGCTTCGATCTGGTTATCGTGGATGAGGCACACCACATTCGCAACGCCAATACCTGGCTGCACCAAGGTGTGAAGTTTTTCTGCGACCACGCCGAGGCGGTGGTTTTTATGACCGCCACGCCCATCCAGATGGGCAATCAGGATTTGTTTACCCTGCTTAACGTGCTACGTCCTGATCTGGTGATAGATCGCCCCAGCTTTGAATTTATGGCTGAACCCAATCCACACATCCACGCGGCGGCGAATCATTTACGATCTGCGGCAGCAAACGGGCAGCAAAAGGCACGAGAGGAATTAATAACGGCGGCAGGATGCTTTTCTTTCATGGAAACACCTGATTTTCAGCGCGTGCTGGACACACTTGCCGAACCGGAAATCAATTCCGCCACACGCGTTGCCTTGATTCGTGAAGTCGAGCGATTTTCAACTTTCGACAGCCTCATCAACCGCACGCGGCGGCGCGACATCGGCAATTTCACCACACGCCAACCGGAAACAATTTCCGTTCCATTCACCGAAGCACAACGTGAATTTCACGACCAGTTAATCGCCACGGCAGCACGGATATTCGCGCAAAATCACGGGCGGACAGCCGTACTGTTCATGCTCTCCACCCTGCGACGGCAGGCGGCCAGTTGCCTTTATGCGCTGGCCCCGTTCATAGACCAATGGCTGGATGGCAAGCTGGACGATCTTGGTCTGGCTGAAATCAACGACGATGAAACGGACGAGATTGAAGTATTGCCGCCGGGAAGCTTGCAGGCCGACATCGAACAATTGCGCCAAGCCGCAAGAATGCTCGATCCCGCCGACCCCAAGCTGGATGCATTCCTCGCCATCGTCCGCGACAAACAAGCCTTGCCTAACAACAAGCTGCTGGTGTTCACCAGTTTCCGTCACACCTTGTTTTATCTGGAGCGTAATCTGCTTGCGGCAGGTATCCGCATCGGTGTGATCCACGGCGGCGTAGCGGACGAAGACCGCCGCGACATCCGCCAGCGCTTTGCTCAAGACAAGGGACAAGCAGACACGCTGGATGTGCTGCTCTCCACCGAAGTCGGCAGCGAAGGCCTAGACTTCCAGTTCTGCGACGGCATGGTCAACTACGATTTGCCGTGGAATCCGATGCGCATCGAACAGCGCATCGGGCGTATAGACCGCTACGGGCAGAAAAGCGAAGTGGTGGTCATCAACAACCTCATCACTCCTGGCACGGTGGATGCCGACATCTACGAACGCTGTCTGTTGCGCATCGGTGTTTTTCAGCAAGCGTTAGGTGCGAGCGAAGAAATCCTTGGCCAGATCAGCAAAGAATTACACGCCATTTCTGAAAGCTTTGATCTGACCCAGCAACAACGACAGGAACGACTGCAACAACTGGCAGACAACGAATTGCGCGAGATACAGGAACAGGAGACGTTGGAAAGTCGTGCTGCCGAATTGTTTGGTTTGAGCCTGCCCAACGATGATGAACTCACAACCCCAACCAGCGGCTGGCTCACGCCGGAAGCACTGCAATCAACAGCCAGCCTTTACCTGCGCGAACTTTCCGGCAAAGAACAGGAAGTCATACTGGGCAGCCAAGCCCTCAAAACCCTTCGGCTGGATGCCGATGCGCGTGCCCGTTTGCTGGAGGATTATCAGAAACTAAAAGCCGACAATCAGGAGGCGAGAACTTGGGAACGCTGGCTTAAAGGAAACACGCCCCATCTTGAAATCACCTTCGATCAGGATTGTGCCAGTGACAACAACAAGGCGGTTTTGCTGCACCCTGCGCATCCGCTGCTGCGGCAAGCCGCAGCTCATTTGCAACCCCGCCAGCCGGTTTACTTACAGTGTCGTGTGCAGTCGGCGGAATTGGAAGCGGGAATGTATCCCTTCGCCCTTTACCAATGGCACAAACAAGGTGTACGTGCAGATTGTGAACTGGTGGCGGTAGTAGAATCGCCGGAAATCGAAGCAAAATTGTTTACCCTGCTGCGCGATGCGCTTCCGGCAGAAAATATGGAACTGCCCGCACAAACGGTATTCGACGCGCTGGAAGCCCGCCACCATCAACGCTGGCGCGATTCACTAGCGAATCACAGGGAAGCCAACCAGCAATTGGTGGATTACCGCCTGAACAGCCTGACCGCCAGTACCAAGGCACGACTGCGGCAAGTGAATGACCAATTAAGCAAGACCACGGACGAAAAAATTCGCACCATGAAACAGGCAGAACACGACCGTATCAAGGCGGACCATTATCTCCGCAAGGAGAAGCTGGAAACAGCTAAGGAAGCGGCAGACATTCGCGCTGAAACGGTTGTGTTTGGGGTGCTGGTCGTGGAGGCTGAGACATGAGCAGTAATTACAAAGAAATCTCTGGCTACAACGAGGAACAACTAGGCAAAGATCGCGCCTCTCGTATGTCCCAAGTGGCGATGTATTCCGAAATGGCTCATTTCGTTTATGAGCTACTCCAAAATGCTGATGATGCTGAGGCTACGGAAATAAGATTTTCTGTTTCGCAAACCTCGCTAGTTGTTGAACACAATGGCAAGTCATTCACCGAAGATAACGTCAAGGCCATTAGCTATTTTGGCAAGGGGAAGACGGACATCACCAAGATTGGACATTTTGGACTCGGCTTCAAATCTGTCTTTGCCTATACCGCCTCGCCCCGAGTGCATTCCGGCGATGAGAGTTTCGAGATTACCGAACTTTATAGCTTAGATGGCATTCATTATCCGAGCGATCTTGAGTTGGGGAAAACCCGATTTATATTTCCTTTCGATCACGAAATAAAGAAACCCAATTACATTGAAAAAGGAAAACTGAAAACATCTGGAATTGCCTACAGTGAGATTGCAGACAAGCTTTCTAAGCTTAGTGCCGAAACGCTGCTGTTTACCAAGTCGCTGACAGAAATTCGCTGGGAGACGGAGCAGCACAAAGGCCACTACCTGCGCGAGATAAAGCCTGTGCAGACTCAAGATAAAAACATAGTCAAAGAGATGTACATTGTCCCCAGCGATGGAGCAGATTACTGTTATCTAATTGTCGAACGTCCTATTGAATGGCCTGGCGATGATGGAATCAAGAAAGAACATCGTCCGGTTCAGATTGCTTTCAGGCTTGATAAACGCCTGAAGGATGGGGGTGCAATCAGAAAAGTCGAGAACGCACGACTATTCGTATTTTTTCCTACGGTCATTGAAACGCATGTCGGCTTCATACTGCAAGGGCCGTATCGAACCACGCCACAACGTGAAACAGTCCCGGCTGGCGACGAATTCAATCAGCATGTTGTAGAACAATCAGCCTCATTACTTTCCGATAGTTTGGGCTATATACGCGACCTTGGTTTGCTGAATGTCGCCAGCTACGCCGCTCTGCCGCTGAGGGCGCTGGATTTTCCCGAAGGCAGCCTGTTCCGTCCAGTATATGACAGGGTGCGCGAAGCACTCAAAACCCAGCCACTCCTACCCGCGCAGGGGGGCGGTTTCATCAAAGCCGACGAGGCCAAGCTGGCTCGCGGTAAGGAGTTGGTTGAATTGTTTTCGCCGGAACAGCTCGGCTCACTGTTTGGCAAGGCGCAGCTGGAGTGGCTTGATGACTCCATCACAGAGAACGGTACAACAGCAGATTTTCATCGTTATTTGAAAGACGTTGTTGAAGAGATACAGCCATCAGAGCTGAAAGATAAATTGACCACCTCATTTTTTGAGATTCAAAGTGAAGAGTGGCTACGTGACTTCTATGAGTACTTGGGGAGGAAGCAGAATTACAACTTGTTTAGATCCGTGCCGTTTGTGCGACGTGAAGATAATCTGCACGTTTTACCCGGAGTGTCAGATAAACCAAATGCTTGGTTGCCACCCGTCAACGTGGCCGATATAGATCAGACCATTTTCCCATTGATTAAACGATCCCTTGCCAGTGATCCAGTAATCGACAAGTTCCTGCGCGAAACAGCAAAGCTGCGTGAGCCAGACAAAGTTGATGTCGTCATACAGTGTCGGTTGCGGAAGTATGCGGAAGGGACATGGCAGTTTAACCAGAATGACTATGTGCGCGACCTAAAGGAAATTTCAGTCGCATATTCAAATGCCAAACCAGATGATGCCAGCCGACTTATCGCCAAGCTCAAGGAGACATCTTTTGTTGCTGCCGTTCCGGCGGGCAATCCGCAAGGCGGAGCTGTTGTCGGGATGAAACCGGGAGATCAAACTCTTTATTGCCAATCACCAGAATTGGAGCAGTGGTTTGCCGGGAACGAAAAGGATAAGGCATATTTTCCTTTGTCTGTGGTAAGTGAACATTTGGCAAGCGATGTCCAAAGCAAATTAGGTTTTGCTATCGCCTCGCTGGTTAAACGTAGCCCACAAAGCGCATACAAGCGACCACAAGGGGGATTTGACGCAGAGGCGGACATCTTTGGTCTGGAATGGGCAGTGAGTCATTCGACCCATGAGCGTGCAGTTTTTCTGTGGAATAAGTTGATCGAATACAAGGATCTGATTCAGGGGGAAGAGTGGAAGTGCAACAACATGCAATTCCCTGTAGATAAGATCAAAAAATATTGCGGATATTCAAAACTTGGTAAGGCTTGCGCCCAGCACGCTTGGTTACCCCAAGCGGGTGATTTTTACCGTCCAGAGCAGATACTGCTGACAGAGTTACCTGATGGCTTTGAGAAAAGCACCCCACGCGCCGAATCGCTTGCACGTGCGCTGGGAATGAAACATACAGTGGATATGTCGCCGATTGCGGCAGCTTATGGCATAACTCCTGAAGAAGCTGAACGGCGAATGAGCGTGACTCCAGAAGAGATGAAAGAGCTTGAGCAACGCAGGCAAGAAAAATTAAGCTCGCCAACTTTGCCCGATAGAATATCTCCTGATCCAGAAAGGCGCGAAAAAAAGATAGACGAAGAGGCACGAAACACGCCCGCAAAAACAACTGAAATACGACCACGATCTGTTAATCCATATTACCCAGAAGCGCAAGGCGATGCGAGAGCCTACCTTGCACACCAGTATACGAATGGCGACGGGATAATGTTCTGCCAGCTCTGCCAAGCCCCACAGCCTGTGATGTTGAATGGTGAGCCACATTTTGAAGCAGTGGATTGCGTGGGCGGTGTCAATGCCCACCATGAGCAGAACAACTTGGCACTCTGCCCCAACCATGCCGCGATGTATAAAAACGGCGGGTTGACTCCCGAGACCGTTCAGCGCGCAATATTGGAATGCGAAGGCCAAAAAATCCCGTTGAATCTCGCAGGCAATGAGGTTGAGCTTTATTTCACCCAGCAACATCTCGGCGATCTGTGTGCAGTGCTGAATGCCTTGTATCCTGACGAGATTTGAAAGGGGCTTTTATGCCCACGATCAGTATGTTTTATGGAATGGCAAATATGAACATCATTTCCCCTTGGCTCATATGAATTCATCCTCACTGCATCCATGCGCGCCGATCCGCACGAATCCGATTAACAACTGAGGAGGCCGTCAGCCAACTTGATTCGCCGATTTGGATCGCCACCAAAGTCTGTGAACTGGTGCGTAAAGTTGACGTGCAATTACAGCATCTGTTTTAGGAGACTTTGCCATGACTACCGCTATTGCCAATGAATCCGCCCGCATCAATCTGCGCACCAGTGTCGAAGCGAAGGCGATGATCGAGCGTGCTGCGTCGTTGATGTGGACAACGGTTTCCAGTTTTATGTTGCAGAACGCTTTTGAGGCGGCGCGCCGTATTGTGTCGGAGACCGATACGTTGTTGCTGACACAGCGGGACTTTGAAGCATTCACCGCCTCCATCGAAAATCCACCCAAACCTAATGCGGCCTTGCGCGAACTGATGGCGCGTCATTAACCTAAATTCGGCAGTTAGCCTGTCGCCAACGTAAAGATACGAGCGTAAATCGGTGGTGGACGGTGCGTGATTTTTGAGATGATGTGGGCTAGCAGGACGTGCCAAGGGTCTATCTTGGGTAACTGCTCCGCAAGCGTTTTGACGTGCGCCAAGGCGGCGTGGATATTGGCGATGAGCGTATTCAGATGCTCGCTTGCGGCATGCATCGCGGTCAAATATAAGGTCGTCTGTCCTGCGTGTTTTACCGCGCGCCCTACACCCGCTAGCAACAACGGACGACTGGTGATTGCTTCCATGCGCGCATCGGGTTTGGCGGCACGGCAATACCAACTCCACCAGTTGTAAATCAGCGCAACCGAGCGCGCCGAGGTCTGGCAACGCTCAATATCCTGCGTGGTGAAGCCACCCCAACCCCACTGATTTTTCAGCTCATCGAAGCCATTCTCGCAATCAGCACGGTCACGGTACAGTTGCGCGATGGCGTGCAAGTTGTATGCGGTATTGGTCACCAGCACGGCGTATTCGTAGGCCTGTATTGCCTCATCCGTCAGCAACAATTCCATCTGCTTTTTAATCCGGCGCGTCAAAGCGAGGTCTTGTTTGACGGGGCGGCGCAGGATGACTACGCGACGGGCGGTATTGGGATATTTCTGGCTGAATTCGGCGGTACAGCCCAGCACTTTTTCGGGATGATCTTTCCAGATGTCCTGAGTGGTCGCGGCGGTAAAACCGATCTTGTCGTAAATAGCGCGGTTGTTCCACGGCTCGCCGACACAGAAACCATCCATGTTGCCGATACGCATGTTCGCCACCATCTGCGGGGGCGGCACGGTGATGGTCTTCACATCCTTGAGCGGATTGATGCCGTAACTGGCCAGCCAGTAATACAGCCACATCGCGTGCGCCCAGTCGCTGACCGATTCTGCTTCACCGACGCGCGGCGTGACGAACACTACGTTGCGGCTCACGCCGCGCCGGGTGAGCGACACGCCCAGTTCAGCCGCTGCCGCCAAGGCTGAGGTGATG
>Ga0210034_1001807_pt1 | contig 17673 bp, 17 predicted proteins | sample CryGeymeta201505_FD_185466 | JGI IMG/M metagenome (GOLD analysis project Ga0210034, IMG submission 185466) | Groundwater microbial communities from Crystal Geyser aquifers in Utah, USA - Crystal Geyser metaG 2015-05 (SPAdes) (version 2) | ecosystem: Environmental > Aquatic > Deep subsurface >... | reverse complement strand
AAAAGTCAAATGATACTCTTTTTTTTAATTTTGATACTAGATATATAAAAAAAGGAGTAATAAATAAAACTCAATTCCATATTAAAGATAGTAGTTATGATGGCACATTTTTTTTTGAAAAAATTGGAATTGTTAACAATATTAAACCCAAAGAAATACTTTGTCTTAAAAAAATAGTTAGAAATTCAAAATTTTATGATAAAAAAGCTAAAAGAAAACTAAATGATTACCGATTATGGGAATATCTAAGGGATTATACCATTTTTTTAATAGCAAAGAATAAAAAGGGCTTAGAATGTATTCAAGTAGTAGCAAGTTTTGAAATAGAATAATACTGCCTACAACATGTTAAATTAAAATAGCAGTTAAGAGCTAAATTTAAAGTTTGGTTCTTTTCTGCTATCCTTTTGCTAAACTAAAATGTCAGCGCTCGCGCTGAATAATTGAATGCTAGCGCTATGCAACTGGCCGTACCGGTGTATAAAATTGATATCAAAACAAATAAGCTATTTGATTATGTGGGTTTATTATATAGATATTTGCCTATCAATCTGTTGGTCCAAAGAAATAAAGGTTTCCGTACGTGAAACCCCAGAGATGGATTGTATTTCTTTGTTAAGAACGTACATTAAATGCGCGTTGTCCTTGCAAAGAATTTTAATAAAAACGCTCCAATTGCCTGTGGTAGAATGGCATTCCAAAACTTCGGGTATTTTTTTAAGTTGTTTTATGGTTTCTGGGTTGCTCATGGCTTTGTCTAAATAAATACCTATAAAGGCCATGGTAGTATAACCCAACACTTTGGGGTTGATGACGAATTTTGAACCTGAAATCAATCCAGATTTTTCAAGTTTCCGTAACCGTTGGTGAATGGCTGCACCCGAAATACCAACGTTTCTTGCAATTTCAAGAATGGGCGTTCTGGCATCTTCCATAAGGGCTCGTAATATTTTTTTGTCTATGCCGTCTATTTGCAAGTTTTGATCTGTAATCTTCATAACGAATTATGCATTATATTGAAAGCATAAAAGTAATAAAACGATTTTAATTTGAAACCGAAACCCGCGTTAAGGATCACTCGTGTATTCTATTTTAAATTTTTGAATTCGTGAATTCGTGAATACTCCGTATTTAAGCAAATTGTTTGAGCTCTTTTTAAGGTTTTTTTCCTTAAAAAAACGAGTTGCGAAAGCCTGACCCATCCCATAGTTATCGGGAGGGGAACGCCAAAACATTAAATGTTTAAAGGATTGTAACCATGATATGGAACTTCTTTTTCGTTGAAAGAAATACCAAAACGGACAAGTTCCTTTAAAATAGGGTTGTAAACTTCTTTGGTAATAGGAATTTGAACCCCTGGCGTTGTAATGGTTCCGTTTAAAATGGCCAGGGTTGCTATGGCTACTGGTAATCCAACGGTTTTGGCCATGGCTGTAAAGATTTGGTCTTCGCCAAGCGTGACCATAGTAGCATCTATTTGATGCTTTTTTCCGTCCAGTTCATAACCAAATTTATGGTACATAACTATCATATCTTTATCGTCTTTGGCTAGTGTCCAACTGTCCATCAATATTTTTTCAAGAATTTGTGCTGGTGTAGCCCTTTTGAGTGCAACCATTTTTGTAGGGCTAAAAATATCAAGTTCCAATAGCTTGTCCCAAACAATATCATCTTGATCTATTTTTAAGGAATGCCGGAATTTTAATTCTACAGAATCTGACGGACTATAGGGTAAAAACGCATTCACAAAATCCCGGTAGCTCATGTTTTCACTGTCGTCAACAACATAACTGTCATCGGTCATGCCTAACATAACAAACATGTTCCAAGCGCGACTAAATCCTACACGTCGCATGGTGCCTCTGTATAGAGTTTTTATGGACTCTAATCCGTAGACCTGTTGATATTTTAGAGAATCTCTGTTTGCATAAACTTCAAATCTGCCAAAACCATCAATTTCTAAAAACTCGGTTCTTCTAAATAATCGGTGATATGGAATGTATTTATAGGTACCTTCTTGTAAAAATTTTGCAGCACCACCTTGGCCGGCTACCACCACATTTCTTGGGTTCCAAGTAAATTTATAATTCCATAAATTAGAATCGCTTTCAGGCGCTACCAATCCACCGGTAAAAGATTCAAACAAAATCATTTTACCACCTTTGGCTCTAATACGGTCTATAACTTGCATGGCACTCATGTGGTCAATTCCTGGATCCACACCAATTTCATTCATAAAAATCAAGCCTTTTTCAACGGCTTCTTGATGCAATGCTTCCATTTCAGGACTTACATAAGATGCGGTTACCATGTTTTTTCCAAAAGAAAGGCAATCTTTTGCGACTTCTATATGAAGACGTGCTGGCAACATAGAGATAACAATATCACTGTTTTTAATGGCTTCTGTACGCGACTTCGAATCAAAAATATCCAGAAAAATGGCTTTTGCTTTTTCATGGCCTTGAATGATTTGTTTGGCAAGATTTAAGTTTAAATCGCCAACTATGATAAACAAATTTTCAGTCTCAGATTTTTCTAATAAATACTTAATTAAATAAGAGGTTGATTTGCCAGAACCAATGACTAAAATCTTTCGCATAATGAATTTTGTTACCTAATTTTGTTGAGACTAATGTAATAAATACAAAAGGTTTTATAAACTCAAATTAAGGATAAATATGAACAAAACCATTTTAATTTCTGCAGCCGTTTTTGGAATCACAGCCATTATTTTCGGGGCTTTTGGAGCTCATGCATTGAAAGAATTAATCTCAACAGAGGCTGTTCAAACCTTTGAAACTGGAGTGAGATATCAAATGTATCATGCGCTATTTCTGCTTTTTGTGGGAAGCACCACTTATATTTCAGATAAAACAAAAAAGCTTGTTTTTTATTTTGTCATGATTGGCATGTTACTTTTTTCTGGATCCATTTATGGCTTGTCCACAAATTTATTAACAAATTTTGATTTTAAAAGCATTGGATTTTTAACACCCATTGGCGGATTATGCCTCATTATTTCTTGGAGCATTGTATTTGTGAATTTCATAAAAATGAAAGGTAATAATTAAAAATATTAAGTGATTACGTAAATTATTTGTTTTAATTTTGACGAATAATCATTTTTATGAAAAAATATGACAAATAACAACCAACTTACGCAAACGATTGAGTTAGAAAAATACGGTATTAAAAACGCCAAGGTAGAGTACCAACTTTCGGCAAAAGCGCTTCAAGAAATTACTATTGAAAAAGGTCTAGGTGTAGAAGCGTCTTCAGGAGCATTAGCAGTGAATACAGGTGAATTTACAGGGCGTTCTCCTCAAGATCGTTTTATTGTTAAAGATGAGATTACAAAAGACCTTGTTTGGTGGGGCAACATCAATATTCCATTTGAATCTGATAAGTTTGAAAAGCTGTATGACAAAGTTGTTGATTACCTATCTAATAAGAATGTTTTTGTGAGAGATTGTTTTGCCTGTGCCGATGAAGCTTATAGGTTGAATATTAGAGTGATTAATGAGTATCCTTGGAGTAATATGTTTGCCTATAATATGTTTCTTAGACCTACCCATGAAGAATTAAATGGTTTTGAACGAGAATGGCTTGTTGTAAATGCGCCAGGTTTTATGGCAAATCCGGAGGAAGATGGAACACGGCAACACAACTTTGCTATTTTGGACTTCACAAAAAAGATTGCTTTAATTGGTGGAACTGGTTATACTGGCGAAATTAAAAAAGGTGTTTTTTCAGCATTAAATTTCATTCTTCCGGTATATAAAAACACCATGCCCATGCATTGTAGTGCCAATGTAGGCAAAGATGGCGATACAGCCATTTTCTTTGGGCTATCTGGCACAGGTAAAACAACGCTTTCTACAGATCCTAACCGAAGTTTAATTGGTGATGATGAACATGGTTGGACTAAAGAGAATACCATTTTTAATTTTGAAGGTGGATGCTATGCCAAGGTCATTAATCTTTCAGCAGAGAATGAGCCTGAGATTTTCGATGCCATAAAGCCTGGAGCCATTTTAGAAAATGTTATTTTAGACAGCGAAGGGCATGTCAATTTTGCAGATACCTCCATAACACAAAACACAAGGGTTAGTTACCCCATTAATCATATTGAAAATATTCAAGTGCCATCTATTGGAAAAAACCCAAAAAACATTTTCTTTTTAACAGCCGATGCCTTTGGTGTTTTACCTCCAATTTCTAAATTAACACCAAGTCAGGCTGCCTATCATTTTATGTCTGGTTATACCGCTAAAGTGGCTGGTACAGAAGCTGGTGTTTTAGAGCCTCAACCTTCTTTTTCGGCTTGTTTTGGTGCGCCTTTTATGCCATTACATCCAGCAAAATATGCTGAAATGTTAAGTTTGAAAATGAAAGAAGCTGGCGTAAATGTGTGGTTGGTAAATACTGGTTGGACTGGTGGACCTTATGGTGTTGGAACCCGAATGAAATTAAAGTATACACGTGCCATGATTCATGCGGTTTTAAATGGAGATTTAGGATTGTACACATATGACAAGTATCATATTCATTCTGTATTTGGTGTTGCTCAACCAAGAGAATGCCCTGGTGTTCCTTCAACAGTATTAAGCCCAAGAGCAACCTGGAATAATGATGAAGCTTACTATAAAACGGCCTTTAAATTAACCAATGCCTTTAGGGAAAACTTTAAAAAGTACGAAGATTTTGCCAATGAAGAGATTCGCAGAGGCGGACCTCAACGATATGCTTTTTAACAAAAAAAGAGCGACTTGATTCAAGTCGCTCTTTTAATTTATAAACAAATTAAATTATTTGCCTTTATTGACTTTGTCTATATATTTTTCTAATGCCATGGTCATGGAAGGGGTTTCCTTGGTAGGTGCAGCAATATCTACACGCAATCCTTTTTCTTCAACAGCTTTAATGGTCGTATCTCCAAACACGGCAATGCGTGTGTTGTTTTGTTTAAAATTAGGGAAATTATGGAATAATGAATCTATTCCAGATGGACTAAAAAATACCAATATGTCATAATAAACATCGGCCAAATCTGTAAGATCACTAATAACGGTTTTGTAAAACGTGGCAAGTTTCCAATTAACGCCCAAGGCATCCATGGTTTCAGGAACTTCTTGTTTTACCTTATCGGTATTTGGCAGTAAGAATTTCTCATCTTTATATTTCTTAATTAAAGGCGATAACTCAGAAAATGAACGTTTACCAACATAAATTTTACGTTTTCTATAAACCACATATTTCTGCAAATAAAAAGCAACCGCTTCAGATTGGCAGAAATATTTCATGGTGTCGGGCACTTTAAAGCGCATTTCTTCAGCCACTCTAAAAAAATGATCAACAGAATTTCTACTGGTTAAAATAATAGCAGTGTAGTTGTTTAAATCTACTTTTTGTTGTCTTATTTCTTTGGCAGAAACACCTTCAACATGAATAAAAGGTCTAAAATCAATTTTCACCTTTTGCTTCTCTTGAAGATCAAAATAAGGTGAATTTTCTATTTTAGGCTCTGGTTGTGATACTAGAATGGTTTTCACTTTCATAGGGCACAAATAATTACGCATTTAATTGTGAAAAAATACCTTGTATAAAATGATATAAGGTGCGATTTCAAGTGCGCAAAGATACAAAATAAAATAAAATAAGTTTTGTTTTATTAAACTTTGATTTGTTTTTATTGAAGTAATTAACCCAACAAAATTTATAATTAAAAGCATGCCAAGTATACTATACAGCAAGATTAATGAAGGTTTAAACCGGTATATTAAAAGTAAATTTATAGGCAATAATAACAATCCGAAAAAATTTTTATAGGTAATTTTTTGAAACAGGTATTGGTCTATCAATGGGTCAAGCTCAAATAGGCTTCCTATAAGGCGCTCTAAAAGTACTTTTGCTAAGATAAAAATGCTAATACCAACGCTTAATTTAAATAGGTCATTTACAGTAGGAATTAATACATTCTTCTCATATCCCAAGCAGATAAAAATAAAAATAGTCAGGGATATCACTAAATTTACAAAAAGAAATGCATCAAATTTGTCAAAGAATTTTTGTTCTCTTGAATAAATTTTTAGGTATTTTGAGTTTCCTAAAACATAAACAAAATCATTAAATCTTTTTGGAAATACCATTTTTGCAGAGGCAATAAAAACAATGCCCAAAACAATTAAAATGGTAAACAATTCATATGAAGGTGCGTTTCTAAGCATGTTATAAAATTATTATAAATTATAACATCCACTCATAATTATTAATTAATATTTAAAAAAAAATTATCTTTTAAATAATGTACATTTGCTAAAAAATTTGACTTAAAGACTTAAAAAGTCTTTAAGTAAGTTAACATTAGCATGGATTGGCTTATGAAAAGTTCGGTTGTAATCATACCAACATATAATGAAATTGAAAATATTGAAGCCATAATAAGAGCCATATTTTCTCAATCAGAATTTGTAAATATTCTTATTGTTGATGATAATTCACCAGATTTAACAGCAGTAAAAGTAAAGGAATTACAAAAGGAATTTCCAGATAGATTATATTTAGAAACAAGAAAAGAAAAGGCTGGCTTAGGAACCGCTTATATTCATGGGTTTAAATGGGCATTGAAAAAAGAATACCATTTTATTTTTGAAATGGATGCTGATTTTTCTCACGACCCAAAAGATTTAATTAAGTTATACAGCGCCTGCCAAATGGATAAAGCTGATGTTTCAATAGGATCCAGATACATTACAGGAGTTAACGTAGTTAACTGGCCACTTAACAGAATTCTAATGTCATATATGGCGTCCGTTTATGTAAGAATGATAACAGGCATGACCATACGTGATACTACGGCAGGTTTTGTTTGTTATAGAAGAGAAGTTTTAGAAACGTTGGATTTAAATGAGATAAAATTTATAGGCTATGCGTTTCAAATAGAAATGAAATTTAAAGCGTATCTTAAAAAATTTAAAATTGTAGAAATACCTGTTATTTTTACAGACAGAACAAAAGGCGAATCAAAATTAAGTTCTGGCATCATTTCTGAAGCTATCTTTGGAGTAATTTCAATGAAGATAAAAAGTGTTTTTAAAAAGGAGTAGCGGTTTATGAAGCAAAAAACAATACTGATAAAAAATGCAAATATTGTAAATGAGGGCAAAATATTTAGCGGAGATCTATTAATTGAAGGAGAATTAATAAAGGAAATAAGTGAATCTATCAGTGCGAAATCTGGAGATGTTTACGTTATTGATGCGGAAGGCAAATATTTATTGCCTGGAGTTATTGATGACCAGGTGCATTTTAGAGAACCCGGTTTAACACACAAAGCGACCATTGAAACTGAGTCTAAAGCGGCTGTTGCTGGTGGAATTACTTCATTTATAGAGATGCCTAATACCAATCCGCAAACAACGACCATAGAGGCCTTAGAAAAAAAGTTTGAAGTGGCTTCAAAAACATCATACGCCAACTATTCTTTTATGTTTGGCGGCACTAATGATAATTTGGAAGAGATATTAAAAGTTGATTCTACTCAAGTGGCAGCTTTAAAACTTTTTCTTGGATCTTCAACAGGCAATATGTTGGTAGATGATCCTAAAATATTAGAAAAAATCTTTAAAAGCACCAATCTGCTCATTGCCGTTCATTGCGAAGATGAAGCGACTATTAAAGCAAATTTGGAAACTTACTCAACAAAATATGGCGATGACATTCCTGTAAAATACCATCCTGAAATCAGAAGTGAAGAGGCTTGTTATTTGTCATCATCGAGCGCTATTGAACTCGCAAAAAAAACAGGTGCCAGATTGCATGTATTTCATCTGTCAACGGCTAAAGAAACAGAATTGTTTACCAATAAAATTCCCTTAAAAGACAAAAAGATAACGGCAGAAGTCTGCATTCATCATTTATGGTTTACCGATGAGGATTATGATAAAAAAGGCACTTTAATTAAATGGAATCCAGCAGTAAAAACAAAAAAAGACAAAGAGCAATTATGGAAAGCATTGCTGGATGATAGAATTGATGTTATTGCTACAGACCATGCGCCTCATACCTTAGAGGAAAAGCAACAGGTATATACCAAGGCGCCTTCTGGCGGACCATTGGTACAACACGCCTTGTCGGCCATGTTAGAGATGTTTCATAAAGAGAGAATCTCCATTGAGAAAATTGTTGAAAAAATGTGCCATAATCCCGCTATTTTATTTCAAATAGAGAAGCGAGGTTTTATTAAAGAAGGTTATTTTGCCGATTTGGTTTTGGTGGATTTAAATAATCCTTACACCGTTAAAAAGGAAAACATTTTATATAAATGCGGTTGGTCGCCGTTTGAAGGAACCACGTTTAAATCTAGAATTACCCATACGTTTATTAATGGTAATTTGGCTTTTGAGAATTTTAAATTCCATAAATTTAAATCGGCTAAACGATTAACTTTTACGAGATCATGATAAAAAAACTCACCTTATATCTAGGCACGCTTTTATTATTGGTTTCTTGTTATACGTTCAATAAACCTAAAAAGCCAGATCATTTTCTTTCAAAAAAAGAGATGGTCAATATTATTCTGGATTTGCGAATCATAGCATCGGCCAATGGTTCAAATCAAATATTACTTCAAAATCAAGGCATCTATTCTGAAGACTATGTGTACAAAAAATATAACATAGACAGCGCAACATTTGCATTAAACAACCATTATTATGCCTTTTATGTGAATGATTATGATGACATTTACAATAAAGTAAAAGACAGTCTTGAGGTATTAAAAACAACCTTGGAAGCCTTATCATTAGAAGAAGAAGCTCAAAAAAGAAAAACAGATTCTATAAATAACCAAAAGAAAAGAGATTCATTAAATCTTTTAAAAACGAATGATTCTTTAAAGTTATTGCCAAAAAAAGATTCTATTTTTAAAGTTAAATTTAAAGAAAAAATTAAGCCAAAACTTATTGAACCTGTTTCAGAAACAACGCTCCAATCTCAGTAATACTTTTAGAAACTGGCTTAAAGTTATAGTCTATGCATTCTTTAATCTTAGTATGGCTATACCTTTTTTCTTGAGTTAAGGACGTTGCCAAATTTTTTGTAAGCTGTCTTCGTTTTCCAAACAACTTGTGGTTTAACCAATCCAATCTCCAACCAATTTGCAATAAACCTACGGACGCCAATTTTTCGGGCGGTTTAACGTTTAAAGCCTTGGCCAAATTCTGTAAAAAATCTTTATAATGCCAATTTTCGGCCACTAAAATAAAACGCTCATTGGTAATGTTGCTTTTTATTAAAGCGATCATAATGCCTACCACATCTTCTACGTCAACTAGTCCAATAGAGCCAGCCGTATAATATTTAAGGCCTTTATACGCTTTAGTAAACAAGTTGCCACTACCATAACGCCAAATACCTGCTCCTAAAATAACGCCTGGGTTAACAATTACAACGCTTAAACCTTCTTGAGAACCTCTCCAAACTTCTATTTCTGCACCATATTTGGTGATGGCATAAATGGTGTTGTTTGCTTCGGCATTCCATTCGGTTTCTTCAGTTATTTCCTTTAAATTTTCTGGGTTTCCAAGAGTAGCAATAGAGCTAACATAGCAAAGTTTTTTTACATGATGAGCAATACAAAGGTTAACCATGTTGGCCGTTCCTTCAATATTTGTTTTTCTTAAAAGGTGATATTTATCTGGTTCAAAGGACACAAAAGCGGCACAATGATACACATAAGCAATGTTGTTAAAAGCCCGGGTAAGCGAGGGAATATCCAGAATATCAGCTTGTAACCATTCAATAGAATCATATAAAGGCATATAATCTGCTGTGTAACAAGAGAACACGTTTTTAATATTGGATAATTTTCGTTCATTTCTATAAATAGCGCGTACTTTTTCGCCTTCGCTTGCTAATTTGTATAGCAAATGCGAACCTACCAAACCGGTGCCTCCTGTTACTAAAATCATGCAACTAATGTAAAGAAATATTCATTAAGCATAAGTAATTATACATTGATTTTTATCTTTGCCCTAGTTTACCAAAAATATTAAAACATGATAAAGAATTTTGTAGAAGAATTAACTTGGAGAGGCATGATTCATACCGTAATGCCTGGAGCAGTAGAACATTTAATGGAAGGCATGCGCAGTGCTTATGTGGGTTTTGACCCTACAGCCGATTCTTTGCATATTGGAAACTTAGTACCTATCATGTTATTGGCACATTATCAGCGTTGTGGCCATCGACCTGTGGCTTTGGTTGGTGGTGCTACGGGCATGATTGGCGATCCTTCGGGAAAATCGAACGAGCGTAATTTGCTTGATGAAACTACCTTGCGCCATAATCAAGAAGCCATAAAAAAGCAATTGGCGCACTTTCTGGATTTTGAAAGCGATGCTGAAAACGCTGCACTTTTGGTCAATAATTACGATTGGATGAAAGATTTTTCATTCCTTGAATTTATTCGCGATGTTGGTAAGCACATTACCGTAAATTACATGATGGCCAAAGATTCGGTAAAAAACAGAATTTCTTCCGATGCTTCTGAAGGGATGAGTTTTACAGAGTTTACCTATCAATTGGTGCAAGGCTACGATTTTTTACATTTATACAACGAAAAAAAATGTACCATTCAAATGGGTGGCAGCGACCAGTGGGGGAATATTACTACTGGAACCGAACTAATAAGGAGAATAGGCAACGGTAAAGGGTTTGCCATTACCTGTCCATTAATTACAAAATCTGATGGTTCAAAATTTGGAAAATCTGAAGGCGGCAACGTTTGGTTGGATGCCAATAGAACCTCACCTTATAAATTCTATCAATACTGGTTAAATTCCAGTGATGAAGACGCTGAAAAGTATATTAAAATCTTCACATTTTTAACACAAGCAGACATTGAAGCTTTGATAAAAGAGCATCAAGAAGCGCCACATTTACGTGTATTACAAAAACGGTTGGCTGAAGAAATAACTGTGATGGTTCACTCAAAAGAAGATTTGGAGAATGCCATTAAAGCCAGTAATATATTATTTGGAAACTCAACAGGCGAAGATTTAAAACACCTGAATGAACAAACCTTTTTAGATTTATTTGATGGCGTACCTCAAGCTGAAGTAACCATGGCTGATGTTGAGAATGGATTAGATATTGTTGCGGCCTTAGCAGAAAAAACCGGCTTTTTAAAATCAAACGGCGAAGCTAGAAGAGCTTTAAAGGAAAACTCCATTGCGGTGAATAAAGAAAAAGTTGCTGAAGATTATAAAATTACAACCTCCAATTTAATAAATAACAAGTTTGTATTACTGCAACGCGGCAAGAAAAATTACTTTGTTATCTGTGTTTCATAAAAAAGCCTGATAGGGAATATCAGGCTTTAAAACTAACCAACCAGCTAATAAAAAATTTTCTTTTTCATAGCTGGTATTTTTGTCGGTAAGGTTTTAATAAACTTACAAAAAGGCAGGTCTTTTTGGGTAATTGGCAAATAACGAGAGTTCTATATGGTTAAGCGCGTGTTTAATTGTAAATAAGTTGTTTATGTTTTCATGGTAGGTTACAAGCTCAGTCTAAACCCAAATAAATTATCGATTTTAAAAACCTTTAGTTTTTGCTAAGCTAACAACCCTTATAAATAGTAGCATTTCTCCACAATGATCCCAATGGCAAGGTAAAGAACGACCAAATTACCCTTACAAACCTTGGTAGGCCGTAACAACCCATTATTTAATCAATTCATTCGCCTTTTCGTACACCAAATGCGATTCCCAGCCACGATATAAAAAGTAATCGATAAACTTCTTTTTTTTCTTGAGCAGATTGGTTTCTGTAATGGAATGGGCCTTTTTTTCGGCTAAATCATTGAAAACGCCGACATACTCATCGTCCGATATTTCTGCAAGTGCTTGATTTATATTAACTTTGCTCACGTCTTTTTGCTTTAATTCAAAAGTTAAACGGCGTTTACCCCAATTCTTAAATTTAAACTTACCGCTTACAAATGTTTTGGCAAAACGTTCTTCATTTAGAAAGTTATGCTGTAACAGGTGTACTATTATTACATCCATGGCTTCGGGTATCATGTACATATCTTTAAGCTTTTGCGCAACTTCTTTATGGCAACGTTCTTGGTACGCACAATAATGCTCCAGTTTTTTGGTAGCTTCTTGTAGCGTGTATGTTTTTTTGGTTTGCATGCTATAAAAGTAACAAAAGCACCGCAACCTTAAAAACAAATAAAGGACATAAATCTCTCATAAAAATAGGTATTATGAATAAAAAAACTACGCTAATAAAATCTCTCACGCTTTTTGTAACCCTTTTTGGGGCTTTGAATTTTGGGTTTGGGCAATGTAGTACAACTACTGTAACTTGGGATGGTTCTGTTTGGGATAATGGAACAGGTCCAGATTTAACTACTCCTGCTGTTATTAGGGGCACTTACAATACAAGCGTAGGTGGCTTTCAAACAAGTTTTAGTGCGTGTAGTTTAACTGTTGACCCCACTTTTTCTCTAACAGTCGCAAATGGTGATTATGTTGAAGTTGAAAATGATGTGGTTATTAATGGGCAGTTAACTGTTCAAACACAAGGCAATTTTGTGCAAAATAGTGATACTGCGAGTTTTACTGATAACACAGTAAATGGTGTAGTTTTAACAAAAGATAAAACTTCTGAAGCTTGGTATAGTTATACCTATTGGAGCTCACCCATAGTAGATGAAACCGTTGAAAATGCTTTAGGTATTACTCCAGCAGATAGACGTTTTAAATTTGTAGCTGTTAATTTTGTGGATAATGATACAGAAATTGGAAACACAAACGCTTTTATTGTTGGGACTCCTGATGGTTTCGACGATGATGGAAACGATTGGCAACCTGCAAGTGGGCTTATGATTCCTGGCGTTGGATATGCAGCTACTGCAGGTGAATTTGCACCATCTTTTCCAATTACTGAAAATTTCCCCTTTCAAGGTGAATTTAATAATGGGGAAATATTAGTCCCATTAATTAATAATAGTGGTGGTGCTTATGATGACTGGAATTTTATTGGCAATCCATACCCAGGAGCAATAAGTGCAGATACTTTTTTTGCAGTTAATACTGGTTTAGTTGGTAGTATCTATTTGTGGGATCAGGCAACACCACCTAGCGGTAGTAATGGCGGATCACAAGTGTCAAATTTTTCTACTGATGATTATGCAATAATTAATGGAACTGGTTCAGTTACAGGAGCTAGAGGAGATACTGGTTTACCTCCAAACAGGTATGTTGCATCTTGCCAAGGTTTTTTTGTTGAAGCTCTTACTGGAGGTGATATAACTTTTAATAATTCCATGCGTTCCATAACTGCTGATAACAGTCAATTCTTTAAAGTTGTAAAAGAAAAAGGTAAGACTTCTGCAACCAATGATGCTATTTGGATTAATTTAACTTCAGATAATGGTGTGTTTAACCAAACTATGGTTGGATATGTGAATGGAGCAACAAACGATAACGATGGTTCTTTTTATGATGCTCCAAAAAATACAGCTACTGGCGCAGCAGCCATTTTATATTCCATCATAGAAGGCTCTGATAAAGTTTATGCTATTCAAGGCAAATCACCAAATAGCTTAACAGAAGATGAAGTTATCCGTCTTGGGTTTAATACCCGTATTGATGTGCCTACTACCTACACCTTATCGGTGGCGCAACTTCAAGGAGACTTTTTAAGCAATAACACGGTTTATTTAAAAGACCATCTTACCAATACCTTGCATGATTTATCGGCTTCAGATTATCATTTTACATCGGCCGTTGGCGAATTTAAAGACCGTTTTGAGATAGTGTTTAATGCCAAAGCCTTATCGGCTCAAGACTTTGATGTAGCAGCTAATGCGGTCATCATTTCTCAAGTTGACCAAACCCACATTAAGTTTAAAGCTTCTAAAAATTTAAACATTAAAACCGTTTCTATTTACGATTTATTGGGCAGACAGCTTTACCAATTAAAAGGAAGCCAAAATGAGGAAACCTACCATCTTCCGCAATTAAACCAATCGGTATTTATTGCTAAAGTGCTGCTTTCCAATGGGGCTTTAATGACTAAAAAGGCTGTTAAAAAGTAACCATAGGTTCTGCTATATAGGCCGAATGCTTTAATGAGTGTTCGGGTTTTTTTTTCATACGGACATGGCAACGACCATAACATTACAACACCATAAGGTTGCATCCACGAATGTCGGAATAATCAAAGCGCCCTAACACTTCAAAAGAACCATCGTTGTAAACCCGTCCTAAATCTTGGGTGGCTATAAAAGCGCAAGAATTTACATTGGCCAAATCAATCACATTAATGCCACCTGTTTTTCCAATAGCTTGAATACTCAAAGCATCTTCGGTATCGCGAGTTAAAATGCGCATCCAATTAGGACCATTATAAATACCGTTTCCTTTTGAATAGGCTTGGCTTAACAACTCCGTCATGCCGTATTCGCTATGAATGGTTTCAACACCAAAGCCTTGTTTTAATGTACGGTGAAGTTCTTCTCGTATCAATTCTTTTCGTCTTCCTTTCATACCACCAGTTTCCATAATCATGGTGTTCTTAAGGTTGAATTGATAGATTTCAATCAAATCCAATAAAGCAAAAGATACGCCTATAAGCAAAACTTTTTTTCCTTGAGAATCTAACTGGATTAAGGTATTTTTTAATTCAGTTACATTGTTGAGGTAAAATCCACTTTCTGGATGATTGGATTGCTTTATCATGGCATCCACCATATAAATTAATGACGAACCTTCTCGCTCTAAATAAGAAGGTAACAAAGCCAGAATCACATAATTGTCAATAGCGCCATAAAACGTTTCAAAAGCTTTTGTGAAACTTGTTTTATAAATATCTAAATCAGTAACCAAGTGTTTGCTTGTCATACTTCCGGTAGTTCCAGAACTTGTAAAGGTGGTTTGAATGGGGTTTTGAGAACTTACAACCTGATGCGTTTTAAAAAACTGAATGGGTAAAAACGGAATGTCTTTAATGGTTTTTACATCACTTGGGTGTTTGTATAGCAAATCGCAAAACGACCTATAAACGGTATTGTTTTTAAATTGGAAGTTAAAAATGTCCATAGCCATGGCATTGAACTCCTGTTCAGATTGAATGTTAAAAATGGCTTGAGTGTCTATCATTTAAAAGGTGTCGGTTCAATTAAAATGGTGTTGCAATTATGGTATTGCGAACAAACACAAAAGTACTAAAATAAAAAAGCGCTGCTACTTGCAACGCTTTTAAAATAGTATGTTTTTAATGCTTATTGAATGACTAATTTTTTAGTAACACTGGCATTGTCTTGAGATACTTTCATGATGTAAACACCAGATTTTAAACTAGACACATTCAAGGTGTTATTGCTAACCGTTTTGTTTAAGACTTGTTTACCTAAAATATCAAACACGGCAATGCTCATCTTAGCATTGTTTTTGCTTGCAATAGTAACGTAACCTAATGAGGTTGGGTTAGGGTACATATTGAAGCCTTGAATTTGGTTGTTTTTTGTTGATAAGGTTAATTCTGATAGAGAACGCGAAGTAACATTAGGTGTTCCAGAAACTTCACCAACAATGGCTACAATATCAGTACTCCCTGAAGGAATGGTTTGCCCAATATAATCAGCTTCAAAAAAAGTAGTTCTAAAAAACATACTACTTCCATCAGAAATATTATAATTGGTGCTAGACGAGAATGTATTCATACCATCACCATCAGCAAAAGTAACGCCATTAATTCTAACCAGTTCAGATTCATAATTTTCCCAAGAAGTAGATAAAGTAGCAATATCAACCACCGGAATGGTAACAGCATTTCCAGTTGAAGTTGCAGCACCCCAATCAGCAGGTGTAGGTACAAATTGTAAAACGCCGTTAAAAACAGATAAATTACCTCTTATGTTGGTAACACCATCACCTTCATTATAAGTTGATGAAATTTCAAATAGAGCATCATCTACCAAAATACCACCAGTGGCATCTTGAAAATATTTTTGGTTTCTGTTACCTCTTGAGTAGGTGTTTATTACTTCTCCAGTTACACGATAATAAGTATCTGGATCTACCGTGCCAGCTCTTAAATCGGCTATGGTAGCCACATCATTATAAGCAGGAATAGTTATGGTAAAAGAGTAAGTAATGGCTGGGATTAAAGAGGCGCCCGCATTATCTACCAATTCCGAAAAGAACACATAAGTATTCCCTGCAACTAAACCTGTTATTGGATATTCAAAACCATCATTTGAAGTAAAAATATTGCCACTATCAACCGGAGAACCCATGTTGGTAACCGCCCATTCTATATAGCCATCGCCAGAGTTATCGCTAACACCACCACCTGCATCTCCGGACATGGTGAAATTGGTTGTTATAAAATCAATGGAAGCATTCACATCTTCAGGATTGCCAATAACGGTGTCTCCATTAATAAATCCTGCACTCAATGCTAAAGAAGGGACAGGCGTTCCAAAGGTTTGACCTGCATTTATAAATCCTCTGGAATGTGCTACTGGCCCTGTCCAAGAAAAATTATTATAAGTAAAACCGGTTCCTGTAAGCTGTAAAGATAGACCATCTGGTTCTCCAGCTTCGGAAACTCCAATGTCAGTTGATAATATTAAATCAGCAACACCTCCAGCTCCAGTAAAGGACCCTTCATAGCTTAAAAATTGAATGAGCGAGCCTCCATTGTCAAGAGCAATACCATCAGGAGCACCATTTTGCAAACCTACAACAGGAAACCAAATGGCTCCATATCCAGTCCCTCCTTCATCAGGGATTATCCCAGACAATGCAGTTATTGGTGTGTAAGTTGCGCCTCCATTACCGCCGTTATAGGGTGTAATCGTATAGCCTGTTAAATCGGTGCCTGCTGGTCCGGCAATTTCAACGCCTTCATCAGCATCTCCACTTGCATCATCATAATGAATTTCATTAATAAATACCGTTTGCCCAAAAGACAAGCCAGATATTAAAATTGTAAAAAATAACATGTAAAGTTTTTTCATAATAAATGAGATTAATTAATATTATATAAAAGTAGTAAAAAAATAAAAGTAAACTAAAAAAACAGCCCACAAGGCTGTTTTTTAACAATGAAATAACTCTAAGGTTACTTTATCACTAATTTCCTAGTTTCACTAATATTATTTTCAGTAATCTTTAAAATATACACGCCAGTACTTAACTGTGAAATGTTCAGTTCTTTACCTGATAGGTTGGTAGCATAAATTTGTTTTCCCAATACATTGAATATTTCAACGTGTTTAGTAAAGTTTTTATTGGTAACGATAAACACAAAAGTTCTACCATTATTCACTGGGTTTGGATATACAGATAGGCCTTCAATATGTTCTTGTTGGGGCATATTATTTCCATTTGATTGAGAAAATCCCTGAATGGATATCAAAAACAAAAGAGAAAAAATAAATAATACAAAGTAGTTTTTTTTCATAGTAGGTCTTTACAAAAGTAAATTTAATAAATTACTTCAAAAGTTATACCAAAGTAATGTTAAAAAATAGGGTTTTATATCGAAAGGTTAAAACACGGTAAGCTGTATGTTACCTTATGGTTATTTTAAATCTTTTTATTATAAATCTCTGTTATTAATTTTATCTTTACTACTGAAAATAATTTT
>Ga0210034_1001800_pt1 | contig 17709 bp, 20 predicted proteins | sample CryGeymeta201505_FD_185466 | JGI IMG/M metagenome (GOLD analysis project Ga0210034, IMG submission 185466) | Groundwater microbial communities from Crystal Geyser aquifers in Utah, USA - Crystal Geyser metaG 2015-05 (SPAdes) (version 2) | ecosystem: Environmental > Aquatic > Deep subsurface >... | reverse complement strand
CCGTACTGGAAGCACAGTGGGGTGCGGCAATTTCCAAGAATCCCTTTCTGGGTTTCAAGATCAAGGGTGCCAAAGCTGGCGACAAAATCGTGATTAGTACGGTGGACAACAAAGGCGAAAAGATGAGTGGCGAAGCAGCTATTGCCTGATCGAGCCTGGCCGGATACTTCCAATGTCAGTCACATGAAACGGCGGCATGTAGGAGCGACCTCCTGGTCGCGAACCACCGAATTTGCGACCAGGAGGTCGCTCCTACACCATGCAAATTTAACGTGACTGACTACCCCGCACAAAAAAATATAGCGATTTCTGCGAAAGGAATGATGATGAAACGGAGACCCACTGCCTTTCTGGCCTGCCTGTTCCTGGGCGCCAGCTTTGCTGCGAGCGCCGGGCCTGCTGAGGATCGCAGTGCCTTGATCAAGGATACAAAAGGGGCTCTTTCTGGCGTAAAGTTTGAAGATTATGTGCTGGGTGCTTTGGCATTGAATAAAGATGCCAAGGCCCAGTATGAAAGCATTATGGATTTTCCCCCTTACCTCAACGATCTCGATAATGCCAAGAAAGCCTGGGAAAAGCCCTTCAAGAACGGCAAAAATTTCGCCAGTTGTTTTGCCGATGGCGGCAAGAATGTGGCGGGTAATTATCCCCAATTCGATAATGCCAGCGGCAAAGTAGTGACCTTCGAGAACGCCCTCAATGCCTGCTTGCGGCGCAATGGCGAAGCGGAGTTGAAATATGGCAGCAGTGCACTCGGGTTGTTGTCGGCTTATGCAAAGAGTTTGTCGGACGGGATGAAAGTGCAGGTCAAGGTGGAGGGCCCTGTTGCCCTGGCGGCGTATGAAAAAGGCAAGACACTTTACTATAGCCGCCGTGGCCAGCTGAATTTCTCTTGCGCATCTTGCCATGTCGGTGAAGTCGGTAGCTTCATCCGCAGCGAACAGCTCTCCCCATTGATCGGGCAGGCCGCGCATTGGCCGGAATTTCGCGCCGGGACGAATCTGGTTACCCTGCAAGGGCGTTTTCGTCAGTGTCAGAAGAATACTCGAGCAGCGCCGCTGGAATTCAACAGCGAAGAGTACAACAACCTCGAATATTTCATGACTTATATGAGCAACGACCTGCCGATGCAGACGCCGGTATTCAGAAAATAAATTAGTCCAAAGGCGTGGTGAGCGATGCGGGTAGTGAATTTCTGCTTCGCTGACTTCGCTTGTCGCCCCTCTTATCCATCCTATCGCCTGACTTTTGTTGGAGATACCGCATGTCCATGAATCGCCGCGAATTTCTTCAGATCCTGGCAGTAGCCGCCGCATCCGGCTTCGCGCTGAACAGTCGGCAGGCTTTGTCTGCCAGCCACGCTGGAAGCTTTTACGATTTGCCCTCATTCGGCAACGTATCACTGATGCATATGACCGATTGTCATGCACAGTTGATGCCGATTTACTTCCGCGAGCCCAACGTGAATATCGGCCTGGGTGTTAGCCACAACAGGCCGCCGCACCTGGTCGGCGAAAAGCTGCTCAAGGCGTTCGGCATCCGGCCCGGTACGGTCGAGGCCCATGCCTTCACTTATCTCAATTTCGAGAAGGCCTCCCTCACCTACGGCAAAGTCGGTGGGTTTGCCCATTTGTCCACGCTGGTGAAAAAAGTTCGCGCCAGCCGTCCGGGCGCGCTGCTGCTGGATGGCGGCGATACCTGGCAGGGTTCCGGCACGGCGCTGTGGACCAAGGGGCAGGACATGGTGGACGCCGGTAAGCTGCTCGGCGTGGACGTCATGACCGGGCACTGGGAATTCACTTTGGGCGCTGCGCGCGTCAAGCAGATCGTGGACAACGATTTCAAGGGCAAGATAGATTTTCTGGCGCAGAATATCAAGACCAACGACTTCGGCGACCCGGTGTTCCAACCCTACGTCATCAAGCATATCAATGGCATTCCGGTTGCGATCATCGGCCAGGCCTTTCCCTACACGCCGATTGCCAACCCGCGTTACATGACCCCGGACTGGAGCTTCGGCATCCAGGACGACAATATGCAGAAGGTGGTGGATGAGGTTCGAGCCAAGGGCGCCCAGGTCGTAGTGGTGCTGTCCCACAACGGCATGGATGTGGATTTGAAAATGGCTGGCCGTGTCACCGGTATCGATGCCATTTTTGGCGGCCATACCCACGATGGCGTGCCTGCTCCGTCCATTATCAAGAATGCCGGGGGACAGACACTGGTGACCAACGCCGGTTCAAATGGCAAGTTTCTTGGCGTGCTGGATTTCGACGTAAAGAATGGCAAGGTAGCCGGTTTCAAATACAAGCTGCTGCCAGTGTTTGCCAACCTGATCGAGCCGGACGCGGAAATGGCGGGGCTGATCCAGAAAGTTCGCGCGCCCTACGAAGCCAAGCTGGCGGAGAAACTGGCCGTCACGGAGGGGACGCTGTATCGCCGTGGCAACTTCAACGGCACTTTCGATCAATTGATTCTGGATGCCATGATGGAAGTGAAAGACGCGGACGCGGCTTTCTCTCCCGGCTTCCGCTGGGGCACTTCGCTGTTGCCGGGCGACACCATCACCATGGAGCATGTGATGGATCAGACGGCGATTACCTATCCCTATACCACGCTGACCGAGATGAGCGGCAAGATGATCAAGGACATCATGGAAGATGTTGGCGACAACCTGTTCAACGCCGATCCCTACAAGCAGCAGGGCGGCGACATGGTGCGCGTTGGCGGCATCAGCTATACCTGCGATTTGCGGCAGGGCTTCGGCAAACGCATCAACAACATGACCCTGAAAGGCAAGCCAGTCGATCCCAACAAGAAATACAAGGTGGCGGGTTGGGCGCCGGTGGCCGAAGGTGCTACCGGCGAGCCGATTTGGGACGTCGTGGCGAGCTACTTGCGCGACAAGAAGGTCATCACGCCGCGCAAGCTCAACCTGCCCAGGTTGATCGGGGTAAAGGGCAATGCCGGCATCGCTTGAATTGAAAAGGGCAAGATAGGCTGGCAACTGCAATAAATTTTTTCTCTGCAGAAGAAGCCTATACCCTTAACCCTCCCCATCCGAATCCCGCCTGTTTTTCTCGCACTCACCGTCGCTACTGGTGGAGCCTATTATTGGAAGAACCAGAGTGCCAAACCATCCCAGGAAAAGTACAAAACCCAGGTAGTCGACTGCGGTGGTATTGTTCAGTCCATCTCGGCCAATGGCACCCTTAGCCCAGTGGCGCTGGTGAACGTGGGCACCCAGGTGTGTCCGGCACGGTGAAGAAGCTTAACGCGGATTTCAACAGCCGGGTGAAAGGACAGATACTGGCGGAGCTCGACCCCGCCCTGTTCGATGCCCAGCTGTGGTCGGCCCCTAATGTTTTCTCCTCACCCCTCACCCTTTTTCAACTGCAACGCCAGTTCGTACAGCGCATTTTTCTTCTCGCCGCTGATCTCGGTGGCCAGCTTTACCGCCTGTTTCAGCGGCATTTCCGCAAGCAGCAGTTGCAGGATGCGTTGCGCTTCCTCGCCTATCCCCTCTTCCTTTGTCACTTCCGCCCCCGACACCAGCAGGACGAATTCGCCCTTCTGCTGGTTAGTGTCGGCCTCCAGCCAGTCCAGCGCCTCTTCCAGCGTACAGGTATGGATGGTTTCGAAAACCTTGGTCAGCTCTCGCGCGATGGTGACGGTGCGAGCGCCGCCCAGCACTTCTCGCAGATCGGCCATGCTGGCGAGAATGCGGTGAGGCGATTCGTAAAACGCCAGGGTATGAGGCATCGTCTTCAGCGCGGCGAGCTCGCGCTTGCGCTCCGATGCGCCGTGCGGCAGAAAGCCATAGAACAGGAAATGCGGCGCGATGATCCCCGCCGCCGAAAAGGCGGTGATCGCCGCATTCGCGCCGGGGATAGGCACGACGCGCAGACCGGCCCCGCGCACCTTGGCAACCAGGTAGGCACCGGGATCGCTCACCGCCGGCGTGCCGGCATCGGATACCAGCGCGACCGACTTGCCGGACTGGAGCATTTCGATCAGCCGCGTGGCGGCCTGGTATTCGTTGTGTTCATGCACGGCGATCAGTTTGGCGCTGATGGCGAAGTGGTTGAGCAGGCGGGTGGTGTTGCGTGTGTCCTCGGCGGCGATGGCGTCTACGCTACGCAGAATGTCCAGTGCGCGCAGGGTAATGTCCTGCAGATTTCCAATTGGTGTGGCAACTACATATAATAGGCTTTTGCCTGCCGGGTTATTTTCCTGATGCAACGTGTCGCCGCCTTTCTGATTATCCTGTTTGCCGCATTCAATAGCGGCTGCGCCACCCAGACAAAACCCGCACCGGTCAGTGAAGCCCTGCCCATCGCCGCATCCGCGCAAATCGCCCCAGCACCGGCAATATCCGCCCCAAAAACCGAGTCACCGGTCGCACAAACCTTCCCGCTGGCTATGCAGCTTCCGCCGGAGGCTTTTACACCGCCGCAGAGAGAAGGCCAGAAACCCCATATCTCACTGCTGTTGCCGCTTAAGTCGGCCGCGTTCGGGCCGGCTGCCGAGGCGGTCAGACAGGGTGTCATTGCCGCTTCCAGCATTCAGAGCCCGGTCATGCTGCCGCTGCAAGTCTATCCTACCGGCGACCAGATTGAGGATATTGTGTCCGCATACCGGCAGGCATTGCAAGCCGGTGCCAAAATCGTGATCGGGCCATTGACCCGTAATGCCGTCACTGCGCTGGCGAGAAGCGGTCTGGTTACGGTGCCGACACTGGCCCTGAATTATCCGGAAGGGGAAGCTGTTCTTCCTGAAAACCTTTACCTGTTCGGCCTGACTGCGGAGGGCGAAGCGCGCCAGGCCGCACGCCGCGCCTTTAACGGCGGCTGGCGCACTGCCCTGACCGTTACCGCCAATACGCCGCTGGCAAAACGGGTACAGCGGGCATTTGCCGAAGCATGGCGCGGGCTGGGCGGAAAGCTGCTGGCGCAAGCCAGCTTTTCCCCCGAACTGACCCAGTTCCCCGCAGTGCGCGATATGGTCATCAACCATCGGTCGGACATCATCTTTCTTGCTGCCGACGCCAATCGGGCTCGCTTGGTTCGCCCCTATCTGGATGCCAACACGCCGACCTACGCGACCTCAATGGTCTTTGGCGGCAAACAGGAAATCGGTCGAAATATCGACCTGAATGGCATCTTATTTTCCGAAATGCCTTGGTTGCTGGTGCCCGACCATCCCGCCGTAATGGTGTACCCGCGCGTCGAGAACTTCAGCATCGAGCAGGAACGGCTTTACGCACTGGGCATCGACGCCTTTCGTATCGCCACCATCATGGCGCAGAACCCACAGCCTGGGGAAGGCAGCGTGCTGGACGGCGTGACCGGCCAGATCAGCCTTGGCGGCCACCAGTTCCAGCATGAAATGGCGGCCGCGCAATTCAGGGAGGGGACAGCAGTAGCCACTGAGTTCGCCGACCCGAACAATCTTGGCGAGCCCAGGCAATAAGGGCGCCGAAGCAGAGCGACTAGCCGCAGCCTTCCTGCAGCGGCAGGGGCTGAAGCTGGTTGAAACCAACTATCGCTGCCGCTTCGGCGAGATCGACCTGGTCTGCAAGGATCAGAACACGCTGGTGTTCGTCGAAGTCCGGTTGCGCGGAAACGAGGCATTCGGTGGGGCTGCGGCCAGCATCACTGCCCGCAAGCAACACAAGCTGGTGCTTACCGCCCGGCATTATTTGCAGCGGCTGCGCGCATCCCCCGCCTGCCGCTTTGATGTGGTATTGTTGCGCGGCCTGCGGGATAATGACATCGAGTGGATCAGGAATGCCTTTGGAGAATAACGAGCTGTCAGCTTGGTAGAGTGGGCACGTTTTTGTGCCCACGCGATCAACGGCGATATTCCGCGTGGGCACAAAAACGTGCCCACAAACTAACGACTAACAAACATGGATTTAATCAGCCGAATCAGCCACCACTTTACCGAGAGCGCCCACCTCAAATTGCAGGCGATGGATCTCCTCGCGGCACCGATTGCCGATACGGCGGAACGTGTCGTGCAGTGCCTGCTGGCCGATGGCAAAATTCTTGCCTGCGGCAATGGCGGCTCGGCGGCGGACGCCCAGCATTTCTCCGCAGAAATGCTCAACCGCTTCGAGATGGAGCGCCCAGGACTCGCCGCGATCGCTTTGACCACCGACGCTTCGACCCTCACTTCGATTGCCAACGACTACGATTTCGATCAGGTTTTTTCCAAGCAGATACGAGCACTGGGGCACTCCGGCGACCTGCTGCTGGCTATTTCCACCAGCGGCAATTCCCGCAACGTGATCCAGGCGATAAACGCAGCCCACGACCGCGGTATGAACGTGATCGCGCTGACCGGCAGGGGCGGCGGCCAGATGGCCGAAATTCTGATGCCGGGCGACATCCACCTGTGCGCGCCGGGCGACCGCACCGCGCACACGCAGGAAATCCATATTACGGCCATCCACTGCCTGTGCGATGCCATTGATTGTCTTTTACTAGGAGTTGAATAATGCGTTACGTCTATCTGATTGTTATGGCCTTTTCCGTCATCAACCTGCAAGGGTGCTTCCCGGTCGTTGCAGCTGGGGCAGGAACGGGTGTTTTGATGGCCGAGGATCGCCGCACTTCCGGCACTTTTATCGAGGATCAAGGTATCGAGCTGAAAGCTTCCAACCGTCTCGACGAAAAATTCAAGAACACGATTCACATTAACATCACCAGCTACAACCGTACTGTCCTGATGACCGGTCAGGTTCTGACCGACGCCGCCAAGCAGGAAGCAGAAAAAATCGTCCGCGCCGTTCCCAATGTCCGCAATGTCCTCAACGAACTCGTTATTGCCGTCGGCAGCTCCTATACCTCCCGCAGCAACGACACTTACCTGACCTCCAAGATCAAGGTACGCTTTGTGGATCTAGGGAAATTCCAGGCCAATCACGTCAAGGTGGTGACGGAAAACAGCGTGGTCTATCTGCTCGGCATGGTGACCCGCAAGGAAGCGGAAAATGCCGTGGAAATCGCCCGCACCACCAGTGGCGTGCAGAAGGTGGTCAAGGTGTTCGAATATATCGACTGATGCGCCCCTTTGCCGCACCGACATTCGAGGACAAAATCTGTGCGCCCGAGCGCCTGGCGGAGCGCATTGCCACTCTGCAGCGCCCTCTGGTGTTCACCAACGGCTGTTTCGACATTCTCCATCGCGGCCATGTCACCTATCTGGCACAGGCGCATACGCTGGGTGCCAGCCTGATCGTCGGGGTCAACACGGATGCTTCGGTAAAGCGCCTGGGTAAAGGCTTTGATCGCCCAATCAACAATCAGGATGACCGCATGACGGTGCTGGCAGCGCTGGAAAGCGTCAGCCTGGTCATAGGGTTCGATGAGGACACACCGCTCAACCTGATCCTTGCCTGCAAGCCGGATGTGCTGGTGAAAGGCGGCGACTGGGCCATCACCGACATCGTCGGCGCGAGGGAAGTGCTGAGCTGGGGCGGGACAGTCCATTCGATTCCGTTCCTGCACGAGCGCTCCACCACCGCGACACTGTCAAAGATACGCAGTCTTTGATGTTTCCAGCCGATTTCACCAGCCAGCTTCAAGCCATTGTCGGCCAGGACAATCTTTTCACCGATCCGGTGGACTGCTATGCCTACGCCTACGACAACAGCCGCAAGATATTTCCGCCCGAAGCGGTGGCGTTTGCGCTCAACACCGGGCAGGTGCGGGACATCATCCTGCTTTGCAACCAATGCAGTGTGCCGGTTACCCCGCGCGGCAGGGGCACCGGCACTGTCGGCGGCAGCATTCCCGAAAGCGGTGGCCTGGCATTGTCGCTGGAGCGCATGCGCAACATCATTCACGTTGACCCCGCCAACCGGATGATCGTCGCCGAGCCCGGCGTGCTCAACCAGGAAATCCAGGAAGCCGCAAAACAGCACGGCTTTTTTTGGCCACCCGACCCTTCCAGCAGCGCGTATTGCAGCATCGGCGGCAACCTCGCCACCTGCGCCGCCGGCCCCCATGCCGTTAAATATGGAGTCACTCGCGACCATGTGCTGGGATTAAAAGCGGTGACCGGCAGCGGCGAAATCATCAAGACCGGCTGCGCGACCACCAAGGGCGTGGTCGGCTACGATCTGACGCGCCTGATCATCGGTTCGGAAGGTACGCTGGCAGTGATTACCGAGGCCACTCTCAAACTTACCCCGCTACCGCAATCGGTGGGCGGTATCACCGCACACTATGCCGATATCACCCACTGCGCCAAGGCGATCACCGCAATTATGGCGCAACCGCATATCCCCAGCGCGCTTGAATTTCTCGACAGCGCGGCGCTCGACCTGATACGCGGTCGCCATCCCGGCCTGCTGCCGGAAAACTCACACGCCATGCTGATGATCGAAGTGGATGGAGGAAGCGCAGAAATTGCCGACAGCGCAGAGGCCATCCGCCTGGCGTGCAGAAACGACGGCCTGATTACGGCAGAATCCACCGCCGACCCCGCTGGGCTGTGGGCGGTGCGCAAGGCTCTCTCGCCCCTATTGCGCGACATTGCCCCGAAGAAGATCAACGAGGACATCGTCGTGCCGGTTTCAAGGCTGCCGGAGCTGCTACAGGGGCTGGGAGAGTTGAGCCGGAAATACCGCGTGGCCAACGTGAATTTCGGCCATGCTGGTAATGGCAACATCCACGTCAACCTGCTGATCAACCCGGACGATTCCGACGAAATGCGGCGGGGCATAGCCTGTCTGGACGAGGTTTTTGACCTGGTATTGAAGCTCGGCGGCACGCTTTCCGGCGAGCACGGCGTGGGCCGCGAAAAGCGCGCCTATGTGGGGCGCGAGATTGATGCGACCACCATGGCGCTGATGAAACAGATCAAGCAGGTATTCGACCCCAACGGGCTACTCAATCCCGGCAAGTTGTTTCCTTAACCCAAGTTTAACGTGCGCCGTGCCAAGGCGCTGTCTTTCAGCGGGTGCAAATCCCGCCCGGTAATTTTCATTCCGCCCGATTCTTGCAACTCCTTCTTCCACAACCACGCTTGGGTCGGATGCACCCCAAAGTCCTGGGCGATCTTGTTTATCGTCTTGACCCCACGGTGCGCCTCAAGCTCCACCTTAGCCTTGAATTGTCCGCTGAAATTCTTTCGCTTCTGTTCGCTCACAACCTGCTCCTTTTTACAGCTGGCTACCATCCTAAATTGCTGTCTGGAAATTGGTGTCCACTTTAGACCGAAATAACGCTACCCAAAGGACAGCTCAGCCACGCTTTGCGTCATACATTTGCGAGCTTTTTATGATGAATGGCGGAAACATCCTGACCCTCCAGAGGATACTTGGGCATAGCGATCTACGAATGACCATGATCTATGCCCGCGTAGCTCCTGAACATCTGGAAGAAGCGGTGCGACTGAACCCGCTCAATTTAGTGCCAAATAATTCCGGTTGAACCTTTGTTGTACTTTGCACAAACTTCAAGGGGTTGCATTAATGCAACCCCTTGTTTTTATGGTGGGCCCGCTCGGACTTGAACCGAGGACCAAAGGATTATGAGTCCTCTGCTCTAACCAACTGAGCTACAGGCCCAAAAACTCTATGCTACGCCAGTCCCCGGATCAGACCTCGTTATCCAGGAAGCTGCGCAGGCGCTCGGAACGGGAGGGATGACGCAGCTTGCGCAGGGCCTTGGCTTCAATCTGGCGGATGCGCTCGCGGGTGACGTCGAACTGCTTGCCGACTTCCTCCAGGGTGTGGTCGGTATTCATCTCGATGCCGAAGCGCATGCGTAGCACTTTGGCTTCGCGCGGCGTGAGTGATTCCAGCACTTCCTTGGTCGCTTCGCGCAAGGAGGCATACAGCGCCGCGTCGGCAGGGGCCAGCGTGGTCGAGTCCTCAATGAAGTCGCCCAAATGGGAATCCTCGTCGTCGCCGATCGGGGTCTCCATAGAGATCGGCTCCTTGGAAATCTTGAGGATTTTGCGGATCTTGTCCTCGGTCATTTCCATCTTGGTCGCCAGCTCGGCGGGATCGGGTTCCTGCCCGGTTTCCTGCAGGATCTGCCGCGAGATGCGGTTCATCTTGTTGATGGTTTCGATCATGTGCACCGGGATGCGGATGGTACGCGCCTGGTCGGCGATGGAGCGCGTGATCGCCTGACGGATCCACCAAGTGGCGTAGGTCGAGAACTTGTAGCCACGGCGGTATTCGAATTTGTCCACAGCTTTCATCAGGCCGATGTTGCCTTCCTGAATCAGGTCGAGGAACTGCAGGCCGCGGTTGGTGTATTTCTTGGCGATGGAGATCACCAAGCGCAGGTTGGCCTCGATCATCTCGCGCTTGGCGCGACGCGCCTTGGCTTCGCCGGTGGACATCTGGCGATTGATTTCCTTGAGGTCCTTGATGGGTATCCGCACCCGCTCCTGCAAATCCAGCAGGCGCTGCTGCTGGTCGACAATGGCGTGCTGGAAATGCGACAGCCTCTCGCTGTAGGGCTTCTTGGCGGCGATTTCCGTTAACACCCAGTCCAGGTTGTTTTCGTTGCCAGGGAAAGTCTTGATGAAATGAGTGCGCGGCATACCGGATTTGGTCACGCACAATTCCATGATCTCGCGCTCGTAGCGGCGGACCTCTTCCACCAGGGAGCGCAGGCTTTCACACAGAAATTCCACCTGCTTGGCGGAAAAACGGATGGACAGAAGCTCACTTGAGACCTGTTCCTGCCATTCCTTGTAGCCCTTAGTTTTGGACCCTTTCTTCGCCAGCGCCTGCTGCATCTTGTCGAAGGCCTTGCGGATCACGGCAAATCGGATCAGCGCATCGGCCTTGAGCTGGGCCAGATTAGCCGCCGCCACTGCGGCACTGGCTTCTTCTTCCTCTTCTTCCGTTAGCTTCTCTTCCTCTGCCGCAGCTTCCACGACAGCATCCGCCAAATCCTCGGCAAGCTCTCCATCCGCGTTCATCAAGCCATCGACCAGCTCGTCTACACGCATTTCGTCACTCTCGATCTTGTCTGCCAGCGCAAGGATATCGGCGATCGTGGTCGGGCAAGCGGAAATCGCCTGCACCATGTGCTTCAGCCCCTCCTCGATACGCTTGGCGATTTCAATCTCGCCCTCACGGGTAAGCAGCTCCACCGAACCCATTTCTCGCATATACATGCGCACCGGATCGGTGGTGCGACCGAAATCGGAATCCACGGTGGAAAGCGCCGCCTCGGCCTCTTCCACGACATCTTCGTCGGTCACTGCCGCCGGGGCATCGGACATGAGCAGGGTTTCCGCATCCGGCGCCTCGTCGCACACGGATATCCCCATGTCGCCGATCATGCTGATGATGCCCTCGATCTGCTCGGCATCGAGCATGTCATCCGGCAGGTGGTCGTTTATCTCGGCATAAGTCAGATAGCCGCGCTCCTTGCCCAGCACGATCAGGTTCTTCAAGCGCATCCGTCGCGCATCGACGTCGCTCATGCGTGATTCGGGTTTGTCGTTTTCAGTCACCATAACATTCTGTTCCAGCAAAGAATTTCGTTGCAAAAAAGTGCGAGATTATAACCTATTTTCGGACGAATTGGCCACTTTTTGTCGAAGCGGAGCCACCCTGCAGCAAGCGCTGCAACTCCTGCTTCTCTTCCATGGAAAGTCCCCGCGTACGAGAAAGCGCAAGCAGATCGTCGATCCTGCGATTGCGCCCGCCGTCGCGCAGCTGATCCAGCGCGCCGGTGAATTCCTCCGCCACTTCGAATTCCTCGTCCCACTGGAGAATCTCGCCCGACACCTCACTCAACAAAGCCTCGTGAGATGTGCCGCGAAAACGCTCCAATAGGGCTACCGTCGTCGTTGGCTGTAAATGGCTATCGGCGACCAGACCAAGCAGTGCCGACAGAGTCTTCAGCTCTTCCGATCCATTATTTAACAGGCTCATATCGAACTCCGCCCCCAGTTCGGGCTGAAAAAGCAGCAACTGCAGCAGCTTTCTTGCCAGCGAGGGCGGCTTGCGGGAAGGTCGGGAGCGCATCCGCGTAGCGGCGGGTTTTACCGTCGATTTGACCGGGATCAGCCCCTCTAGTTCATTCCGTGTAACACCCGCCAATTCCGCCAAGCGCTGCCGCAGCATCAGGCGCAACGCCGGTGCAGCCACTTGTTGCGCCAAGGGCTGCGCCAGCTTGAGAAAGTGCGCCCGCCCTTCCATGGTTTGCATGTCCACCCCGGCGGCCAGCTCGCGCAGGAGGAACTCGGACATCGGCATCGCGCCTTCGAGCAGGGCCTCGAAGGCTGCTTTTCCTTCCTTGCGTATGTAGCTGTCGGGGTCCTCGCCTTGGGGCAGAAACAGGAATTTGATACTTTTTTCGTCGCCCACCAGCGCCAGGCTATTTTCCAGTGCGCGCCACGCTGCCTTGCGCCCTGCGGTGTCGCCGTCGAAACAGAACACGATGTTGTCGCTCTGGCGTAGCAGTTTCTGTATATGTACCGGCGTGGTCGCGGTGCCCAGCGTCGCTACCGCATATTCGACACCATGCTGCGCCAGCGCCACCACGTCCATGTAACCTTCCACCACGATCACTTTGCCGGCGGCGCGGATCGCCTGGCGCGCCTGGAACAGGCCATACAGCTCCCGGCCTTTTTCGAACAGCGGCGTTTCCGGAGAATTCAGGTATTTGGGTTCTCCCGTTCCCAGCACCCGCCCGCCGAAGCCGATCACCGCGCCTTTCTGGTTGAGGATGGGAAACATGATACGGTCGCGGAAACGGTCGTAGCGCTTGCCTTCGTCGCCCTCGATCACCAAACCCGCCTGCACCAAAGGTTTTGCCTGATAATCTGAAAAAACCGTGGCGAGATTTTGCCAGCCTCCCGGCGCATAACCGACGCCGAAGCGCGCCGCGATCTCGCCGGAAAGGCCGCGCTTTTTCAGGTAAGCGATCGCCCCTTCCGAGCGCTTCAGCTCATCGCGGTAATAATGGGTCGCATGCTGCATAGCCTCGGTTAAAGCGTCAAGACCGACTACTGCCTTGTACTCTTGCCGCCCGGATTCCTCTTTCGGCACCGTCAGGCCAACGCTTCTGGCCAACTCCTCCACCGTCTCGACGAAACCCAGCCCCTGATGCTCCATGACAAAACCAATGGCGCTGCCATGCGCGCCGCAACCGAAGCAATGATAAAACTGCTTGGTGGGGCTAACCGAGAAGGAAGGGGATTTTTCGCTGTGGAACGGACAGCAGGCGACATAGTTCGCGCCCGCCTTCTTGAGCGGGACGTAGCGATCCACCACGTCGACGATATCCAGGCGATTAAGAAGATCCTGGACGAAGGACTGCGGAATCATTAGCCCCCTGCATCATACGAAACGGCGACGCCCGTCACTGATACGGGAATCGGAAACGACCTCGGACGGGTGAAACTTTGGAGATAAAACGCTAGCCGCCCAGCCTGGCCTTGATCAGGGCGGACACCTTGCCCATGTCGGCACGTCCGGCCATTTGCGGCCTGACGATCGCCATAACCTTGCCCATATCCTTCACGCCGACCGCCCCGGATGAAGCAATCGCGGCAACAACCAGATCCTCGACTTCGATATCCGTCAAGGGCTGCGGCATGTAGCCCTGCAGCACCGACACTTCGAACTTCTCGGTGTCAGCCAGATCCTGCCGTCCAGCGGATTCGAACTGGGAAATGGAGTCGCGCCGCTGCTTGAGCATTTTCTCGATCGCAGCGATCACCTGATCATCGGAGAGCTCGATACGCTCGTCCACCTCGCGCTGCTTGATCGCGGCCATGAGCAACCGGATCGCCGAAAGGCGCGACACATCCTTGGCGCGCATCGCCGATTTCATATCCTCGACGATCTGAAGCCTGAGACTCATCGCTCAGTAAAGCTTGGGGGGGAGCGTCTGGCCGCGCAGGCGCTTGAAATGGCGTTTGACGGCGGCAGCCATCTTGCGCTTGCGCTCGGCGGTGGGCTTTTCGTAAAACTCGCGGGCACGGAGTTCGGTCAGCAGACCGGTTTTTTCTACAGCACGCTTGAAACGGCGCAGGGCCACATCGAACGGTTCATTTTCCTTGACGCGTACACTCGGCATGAGCAAATCACCTTCTAAATTAGTTAATGAGTTTTGGAGTAAATCGATAATTATATCGGCTAAATTGTCTTTTTCCTAGCCAAATTTACCACTGCTCGCAAAACCGCTATGATGGCGACCTTATGCTCGTCCTCGGAATCGAAACCTCCTGCGATGAAACCGGCGTTGCTCTGTACCATACAGAGCGAGGTTTGCTCGCCCATGCGCTACACTCGCAGGTGGCGATGCACGCCGAATATGGCGGGGTGGTACCGGAACTCGCTTCGCGTGATCATATCCGGCGGGTACTGCCCCTGACCCGGCAGATTATCGACCAAGCTGGCTGTGCCCTGGCTGATATCGGGGTCATCGCCTATACCGAAGGGCCGGGCTTGGCCGGGGCGCTGCTGGTTGGCGCCAGCATTGCCGCCGCGCTTGGATTCGCGCTCAAGGTGCCGGTCATCGGCATTCACCATCTTGAAGGCCACCTGCTCGCGCCATTACTCGAACCCAATCCGCCCGCCTTCCCGTTCGTCGCCCTTCTGGTTTCCGGCGGCCACAGCCAGTTGATGAAAGTTTCCGGCATCGGCGCCTACGAAACCCTGGGGGAAACACTGGACGATGCCGCCGGTGAAGCCTTCGACAAGACCGCCAAGCTTCTCGGGCTGGGCTATCCGGGCGGGCCAGCACTATCCATGCAGGCCGGGCGGGGTGTGCCGGGACGTTTCAAGCTGCCTCGTCCCATGATTAACAGCGGCGACCTCAATTTCAGCTTCAGCGGCCTGAAGACTGCGGTGCTGACCTTGGCCAAGCAGCAGACACTGGATGACCAGATCGTGGCCGACATCGCCCGCGCCTTTCAGGATGCCATCGTCGAGGTGCTCGCAGCCAAATCGCTGGCCGCGCTGAGTCAAACTGGCCTGGATCGGCTAGTGGTAGCCGGCGGGGTGAGTGCCAACCTGCAGCTGCGCGAACAGTTCTCTGCGCTTTCCGCCTGCCGGGGCTTTGAGGTGTTTTACCCGAAACTCGAATTCTGCACCGACAACGGCGCCATGATCGCCTTCGCCGGCGCAATGCGGATCAAGCTCTCCTCCGCCAAGGGCTGGAAGTTCAACGTAAGGCCGCGCTGGGATCTGGCGGCTAACGGAGGCTACCCTTGAAGTCAGGCAACCCGACCCTCAAAACTCTTGCCACCGTCTGCCGCGCCATAGGCATACGGCTGGATGCACACATCGCGTAGATTTACGCCGCCAACTCCTTCAACAAATCCGGGTGCTTATCCAGCAGCTTTAATAGCAATACCGTTGACTTATGCGGCTGGGTCTTGCCGCACTCATATTCAGAGAACGCACTCGCCCCACCGCCAAACAGCTTGCCGGCCTCAGCTTGCTTGAGGCCCAGCTTTTTACGGATGGCGCGCAACGATGCCGCACGTTGCAGGTCGGCCGACTTGCGTAACGCTGCCATAGCCTCGCTGAAGCGTTGCGAATCGTCCTTATCGGTAAATTCACATTCGCCACATACCGGGCAATGCCATCCATGCACTTTTGGCACCGTCACCGACAGCCCTTCGATGGCCTCAACCAGATCACGCGCACCGTATTCCAGCAACGTGCCGTCATCACACTGCAAGCAAAACGTCGGGGTTCTCATGTCACACCTCCTTGAACTGGATCACAACCGCACCCTCTTGCAGCGTGACCTTGATATAAGCCATTTTCCCGTTGGGGCAAGGCGCGTGGTACACGTCCTGCCACACCGTACTGTCCGCGTGCGTGGTCATACTCTTGAACAACATGAACGGAGACAGTGCGCCGACAACTGCCAGCGCTCGTGCATCGTCCAACCCCATCGCATTTGCTCCACGCCGGGCAATACGGGTAAAGGAAAGCATTTCATCGCGAATAACAATGGCCTTCACGGCTTCCAGAGCATAGTGGGCTTTGCGCTTTTCCATAAGCGTAATTATATGGAATCCATAAATAACAAGCAAATATTACTTGTCTGTTCATTGGCGGCGACAAGCGCAAGCAGGCGCACGGGTGGATGATCGCCGACAAACATTGCGATACGAGCATTTTTGAAGCGGTGAATGGTGTTATCCATGAATTTGATTATGGTGAAGCAGCTTCACCATGCTAAACGAGATATTACTGATGGCAGAAAACCGGGCGCTGCCCCCTATTTACTCATCGAAACGGCGATAGCGCATGGCGCGAACATAGCATGGAGAAGCGAAATCCCCTATCCGCCAGTAGGTTGGCGGTGAGCGCAGCGAACCAAAACGCAACGCTGCCGCGAATATCCGCCGTGTCGCAATTTCAGCGGGGAAGTGTTGGGGTTCACGTTGTTCACCCCAACGCGGCTACGAGGGCTGGGTAATCCCTCGGGAGCGTACAAATTCTGCGCCAACCGCCTTGAACAGGGTGCGCTGCTCTTTGTCCATGGAGCGGAAATAATCGAGCAGGGTTTCTTCATCCTGATCTCGCAACGGCGGGATTTCGGGGGAGCGAACGCCCTCGGCCAGCGCAATTAGTTGATAGACCTTATAGCCGAATTCACGGGCTAGCAACACCTTCAATGTTTCACTCGCGCCATGTTTCCCGGTTTCGATTCTCGAAACATTGGCGGTCGAAATGCTGACCCGGTGCGCCAGTTCTTCCTGACTCCATCCGCGCTCTTCACGTAATTTCTTGATCACTTTCCCAAAACTCATGAGTGAAAGTGTCGGGTTTCCTTACGTTAACCGCAATAAACATGAACGTAATATTTTACCGATATTACGTTTTACGTAATCATACGGCTGATTCTATAGCTTCGTCATTGAAATGTTCAAACCTTAAAGGGGAAATATGATGTCAAGAAAAACGGTAATTGCTACGTTGTTGGCTGGTTTGGGTTTTGTTGCCTCTAATGTGATGGCGGCGCCAAACGGCCCCTTTGTTAACCTAGGGGCCAATATAGCCTACGGACCCAGCACGATTTCGATTAATAATAGTGTCTTTGGCAATGGGGCAACCTATACAAACGGCAATCCGAATGCATTGTTTTCTCTGGCAAATGATGGCCGATTTAAATACGGCTCTTCGATAGGATATGTACACGACAATATTGGCATTTCGCTTAAATATCACAACCTTGGCTCTCAGCACCTTATGGGAGTTAATGGCACTTCTTTAGCCAATGGGGAATCTGGTTCATATAAAGCGATGTATTACGGGGTTAATGCAACCGCCTTTTTCCCAATTAACGACAAGAAAGAGGATATTTTTCTTTCTTTGGGCGGAGGAAGATTGAAGACGGAACTTTCAGCGAACTCAGCCGAATTCGTTGGTGCGGGCACAAAACAAGCAACTCAAAATGAGTCTGTACTTTTTTTGGGTGTTGGTATGCGACATTACATAAATTCGGCATTGTCTGTTGATGTTGAATACGACCGTCTCACTCCAATTACACATGGCCTGTTGAGCAATGGCACCTATAACGCATAAGGTTAGATCGTGATCGCGGAGCGAGCCACGATCTGAACCGTTTGTTGGACGAGCCCGGTTGAGGCTTGAAAGGCTATGCAAATATCTCCCCGATCCTGCCTCGCATCCGGGGGCTGAGATGCCAAGAATCTTTTAATAGGCCACTTCCGGTGTCAAGGCGCCGGCGTCTT
>Ga0210034_1001779_pt1 | contig 17831 bp, 5 predicted proteins | sample CryGeymeta201505_FD_185466 | JGI IMG/M metagenome (GOLD analysis project Ga0210034, IMG submission 185466) | Groundwater microbial communities from Crystal Geyser aquifers in Utah, USA - Crystal Geyser metaG 2015-05 (SPAdes) (version 2) | ecosystem: Environmental > Aquatic > Deep subsurface >... | reverse complement strand
AGTAAGAAAATACTTTTTGAATAGCTACATGAGGTTCAAAATCAGATAAAATGAAATTTTCTGGATTTATTTCTACGGCTCCTTTTTGATTAGCAAAAATCATATTTCCGTTTTTAAGCACAATTGCACTCGTCAAATTTCCTCCATTGAACTCATTATTTGGCAAACCATCATCTACAAAAAATGGAAAGCAGTTAATTGTAGAAATTGCGCCAGAAAAGAAATCACTTAATTCCTTTCTGTGTACATAAAATAAGCCTCTGTTTGTCGCCATCCAGAATCGACCAAATTGATCTGCTAAAATATTATGAATCGTATCATCAAATAAACCATTTGCTTTTTTAACGACATCAATCTTGAATTCATTAGAAGAGACTTTTATTCTGTGAAGACCATTTCCTTCAGTACCAACCCATAAAGTGTATTTTTCGGGCTTATTTTCAATAGGATCTAATAGAATGAATCGAAAAGAAGAATTTTCTAATTCTGTATTAGCATAAATTCGTTTAGTTCTTTTATAATCTGTTAATTGATAGAGTCCATCTTGTGTAACAGATACCCAAAGACTTGAATCTGGAGCTTCAAATACAAATTTATAATTGGTTTTCGAACTAATTGAGATAATTTCAGATTGATCAAAACTTGGTGTAAGGGAAGATTTTAAAAACAATCCATTTGAGGTTGAAAGCAAAATATTGTGATTATAATCTTCAAAAGCAGAATTAATGTTTAAGGTTTCTGAAACAGGAAGAGTTGATTTGATTACAGAATTATCTATGATTTGATAAATTCCATTAGAAACAGAAGCCACAAAAATGCCTTGAGTTTTAGACTGATACATAGAATGGTTGAATAAACCATGTTTTCCATCACCTAAACTAAAACGTTTTATTTCATCATTAGTTAAGGTATAGACACCATCACCATAACTGCCAAACCAAAGCTTTCCAGATTCATCTTCTAAAACGCTTAATATGTTATTACTCTTTGCATTAAGATCATGTTGAAGTTTATAGGTGAAAAATCGATTTTTACTTAAGCGAATTAACCCATTGCCATCAGTTGCTAACCAAATGCCACCTTCTAAATCGGGAAGGGCAGAAATAATATTTAAAAAGGGGTCATGATAAAGTAAATTTAAATTTGAATCATAGATGGAATTTGTTGTTACAAGTAATTCGCCAAATTCGGAGTGATTAAAGTGATTTTTTGGAAAAGCATTTCCAAGAATAGTATTTGGTTCAAACGATTTATTTTGTAAATCATACAAGTAGAACCCATTATTATAAGAACCCAAAAGAACTTTCTCCTCGTTTTTTGTTACAAATACTGAGGTTAACTGGGTCTTATTAAGTTCTTTATCAAAATGCAAGACTTTAAATTCAGCACTATCACTAATTGCAAGAAGTCTATTTGAGGCTACAAAGCTTTTAGTTTTCGAGTTATAAGCATCTAATACTTTTAGATTATGTTGTGGAACGGCCTGAATTACTTGAAAAGAATGGTCTGTTATTCTGAAAAGAGAACTGTAACCTTTTTGAACCCATAAAGTTGAAAACTGATCTTCAACAACGCCAAAAGTAGCTTCATTAATATTGGGTTCATTTACCTGAACCAAAGAATCTGAATTCGAAACGAGCCAAAGTCCTTTATTTGTTGATGCGTATATTCTTCCATTCGAGGTCTTAAAAATATTTTCAACGTGAAGTTGTTTTGACGATTTTGGAAAGGGAATTTGTTTAATTATATCGTTAATTGGGTTATAAAGGTATACATCACCATTTTGAGTAAGAGTTACAATATGACCATTTGCTTGTTGGTAAACGCGAATAAATCTGTTTGATTTCAAGTTGGGGTGAGATTCAATAGAAATGGTAGAAAAGGTACTTCCATTGTATTTAATAAGGCCATCAAAAGAAGCAATCCACAAGTACCCCTCATCAGATAACGTTATATGAGCCAAAGAGTTAACAGGTAATCCTGAATTATTATCCCACCTTTTTTCTACAAAATTTTGATGCGAAAACGAATGGTTTGATTTGTTAATAAAATCTAACGAAGAGTAGGCTTCAACAATTGATGCTGATAAAAAAAATATGAAGCAATAAAAACAATAGTTTAAGGCAAATTTGATTGTTCTCATAGTCACAATATATAAATAAATGCATCAAAATATAAATAGCCTACAAAATAGTATAAAACAATAGCAACGTATGTGATAACGAGCTGAAAATACAAGCATTTATCTTAAGAGAGCATTTAACTAGTCAGAATTGAATGATTTTGCTATCGAAATGTGCATAACAAAACTTTTATAGTTGTCCATTAATAAAATTCACTATGAAATACACCCAAACAAATAAAACTTTGAGATTAACTATAGCGTTAATTGTCATTCTAATAAGCTTTAATTCAGCTAGATCCCAAAATTCAAATCTAGTTTCTGAATTAAAAGCATTTAAGGCCGAAATGGTAAACGGCAAGGAAAAATTGACAGAGGCAGATAAAGTTTCTCCAGGAGATATAATTGAGTATCAGCTTACTTATCAAAATAAAACAGGTGATGAAATAAAGAACTTAAAGCCTGTATTACCCATTCCATTTGGAACAGAATTGGTCGAAAATACTACATCGCCCAAAATAGACGATGCTAGTATTTCAAATGAGACCTCTTTTAAGGGTTATCCGATTATGAAAGAAGTAACGTTGCCAAATGGTTCAAAAACCAAGATTAAGGCAGCCGCTAAAGAGTACCGCTACATTCGCTGGACAGTTGACTCAATGAAAAACAATGAAAGTAAACTTTTCAAAGTTAGAGTTAAAGTTATCGAAGTTAAGCAGTAACAAAGACTTAAAAAAAACCAATCATAAAAACAATCAATCAAACACTAAACAAAAATAAGTGCAATGATGAAAAACAGAAAGAACGCTGTATTGAACAGCATATCCCGTTTCGGTTTAGCATTAGTTTTAGGACTATTAGTCCTTACAGGTAATGTTTTTGCGCAGACTCCTGCGGCTGGAACATTAATTGGGAACCAAGCTACTGCAACGTTTAACGATGCTGGTGGAAACCCAAGAACCGTAACTTCTAACGTAGTAAACACAGAAGTTGATCAAATTGCGGCGCTTACCTTAACCGCAACGCAAACAAAAACCTCATCAGCTGGTGGCCAATTAACATTTCCACACACCATTAACAATAGTGGAAACGGTATCGATCAATTTACCCTAAGTGTATCACAATCAGGTGATTTTACATTTGGAACCGTAAATTTCTATGAAGATTTAGATGGAAATGGTGTTCCAGATAACTTTAATCCGATTACAACAACTCCTAACATTCCAGTAGGTTCGTCTTACAATTTTGTTGCTGTTGTAACTATACCATCAAATGCTCTAGATGCGGAGACAGCTGCAATTGTAGTTACAGCTACCTCTGTTTTTGATAATGCTGTATTAGATTCTAACACAGATACTGCTACAGTTACAGATAATGCTGTTATCAATGTAACTAAATCTATGAGTTCAAACTCTGGCGCTCCTGGTTCAGGTCCTTATACCGTAACATTGACTTATACCAACTCTGGTAACAATATTGCAACAGCTTTGGCTATTGACGATGCCCTACCAACTCACATGGATTATGTAGCTGGAACAGGTCGTTGGTCTGTAACTGGCTCAACAGCATTAACAGATGCTAATGATGTTGAGGGCGCAAGTCCAAACATTACATTTGAATATGTTGGTGGAACTAGAACAGTTAGTGCAGGAATTGCAGCAATTGCTCCTGGGCAGTCTGGAACTATTACATTCCAAGTTAATATAGCTGGTGCTGCAACACCTGGTCCATTGAACAATACAGCGGAGTATGATTATAATGATGGTGCAAGTGCAGTAGGTCCATTTAACTCAAATACATTCGTATTTACAGTTACATCAAGCCCTGGTGTTACAGGTACAGGTGATATTATTGCAGATGCTCCACAAGGTGCAAGTGTTGACTTTACAAACGTAATTACCAATACAGGAACAATTATCGATACATATAACATGACTGTAGTATCGAATTCTTTTCCAGCAGGTTCTAGTTACATCATGTACAAACCAGATGGAGTTAGCCCTTTATTGGACACAAACGGTGATGGAACTCCTGATACAGGACCAATGTCACCTGGTGCAACGTTCAATGTAATTTTAAAAGTTACCTTACCAAATGGTGTTAATGGCGGTGGTCCTTATATCATAACAAAACGTGCTACTTCAATTACATCTCCAGGTACATTTGATGAAATGGATGATGAGTTAACAACCATTACAACAAACACGGTTGATGTTACAGCTGATAATACAATTGCTGGTGGCGCTGATGCTGGTGATGGTCTAGGAATTGGTGAAGAAGTTGATCCAGTAAGAGAAGTTGCAGTTAATCCAGGTGGTATTGCCACTTATGTATTACAAGTAAATAACACGACATCTGTATCCGACAACTATGACATAGAAGTTTCTACAGACCCAACTTTTGCAACTAAAGTAGTACCTACTGGTGTTACAGTTACTTTCAAAGACGGTGTTGGTGGTGTAATTACTAATACTGGAACTGTAAATTCAAATGCAGCTCGTGAAGTAAATGTTGAGATAAGTATTCCTTTAGGTCGTGCAGCTACTTCATCACCTGAGAAATATTATGTTCGTGCTAAATCACCTGCAACAGGTGCTTCAGATAAAATTACTTTAGGAGTAAGCGTTAACTCCATTAGAAGTGTAGTATTAGCATCAAACAATTCAGGTCAAGTATTTCCTGGAGGAACAGTAACTTATGTTCATACGATTACAAATAATGGAAATACAATTGAAAATGCTACTGGTGCTGAACTTGTTATGGACATTACTGACTCAAACGTAAGTTTTAGTTCTGTTATTTTCCTTGATGTTAACAGTGATGGTTTAATTGATGGTGGTGACGAACTCGTAAATGCTACTACTGATTTAGGAGTATTTAACCCTGGAGATTCAAAACAATTCATCGTTAGAGTAAACGCTACTTTGGGTGTAACAGAAGGTTTGGTTAACACCTCAACCATTAGTGCAACTATTACAGGTGATATTAATAGTGTTGGACCTCCTACCATTACAAGTATCACAGATTTAACAACTGTTATAAATAGTAATGTTACACTTACCAAAAAACAAGCATTAGATGCAAATAATGATGGTGTACCTGATGCAGGTGCTGGCGTTTTTGTTTCAACACAAATTAATGCTAAACCAGGTGAAGGAATTTTATATCAAATTCTTGTTTCTAACCTTGGTACAACTACAGTTACTTCTGTAAATGTTAATGATGCTATTCCTGCTTATACAACATACAATGCTGCTCAAGGCGCTGTTGCTACTACAAAAGGAACTGCTTCTTACAGCGCTGGAACTACTAGCATAACCGCTGCAATCGGTTCATTAGCTGGTGGTGAAACTGCTACAATCACTTTCGGTGTATTAATAGACAACTAAACATCCTTGGAGTACTGGTCTGAAAGCCGTACTCCTTCTTTTTCTAGTCGCATGAATATCAGACAAATTTTAGCTTTAGCTTTTGTTTTTCTGTTGAGCCCTTTGGTTTCAATAAGGGCTCAGCATGCGCCTACTTATGGTACAGTTATACCTAATAAAGCCATATATTCTTACGTTGATGCCGCAGGTTTTGCGCAAAATGGGGAAAGTAATATAGTTGAAGCTAATGTTGGGGAATTAGTACTCTTTACTTTAGAGCCAAACAATTTTATAAAACAAAAAGATAATCGTAGAGTTCAGTTTACTCACACTTTAAATAATAGTGGAAATAGCAAACGTGCTGTTTTTGTTCAGGTTAATAATATCTTTGGGTCCAATTTTGATTTTGTAGATATTGGAATTAGTGTTGTTGATCCGAATGCTTCTGAGGAAAAAACACGATCTCCTTTTTTAACAATAGAGAGTAATACTATTGTTTCAAAAGTAGAAATAAATTCAAACGATACGCGAGAGATTACTGTTGACGCGTATATTCCTAACGAACTAAGAGTAGGTGATGTAGGTAAAATTAATGTATCGGTATTCACTGAATCAGGTTTCCTCTTAGTTCAAAACAGAGATTCTGTTGAAATTCTTGCAGGAACACAAATTCAATTGAATAAAGTAATTCAAGAAAATGAAATTAAACAGGGTGGAGACATTACCTTTAAAATTACAGGAACAAATACTGGAGATGTTAGAGCATTAGCAATTCCTATTAAAGTCGATAATTTAGAAGAGAAAAAAGTTTTAGTTCGCGATTATATTCCTGCAAATACTCAGTTTAAAGCATTTGGAACTGTTGAAAAAGGGCTTAAACTTTATCATAACATAAATTCATCATTGAATGAATTTACATCAGTATCGCCGTCCGACTTATCTGAAGTTGATATGATTGCAGTTGGTTACGATGCAATTGATGTTCTAGAAACTATTGAATTTGATTTTATTGCAACCATTAATGCTAATGCATCAGGGGAAATTCAAAATGTAGCAGAAGTCGTTTATGATGATGGACTTGGCGAGCAAATTTCTGAAAGTGCTTCAAACCAAGTTGTAGCACCTCTACCAACATTAAATGCCACTATATATTATTACACGAATGCCTTATTTGATACCGTAACAAATGTGACAGATATCGGTCAAGACTTGTTTGTTCAAGCTGATGCTTCTGGGTGTAATCTAAGTCCTTTAAAAATTGATAGCACGTTCATAACAATCATTTCGCAAAAAACGGGTGACGAAGAGACTTATTTAGCCGTTGAGACTAAAAGAAACTCTGGAATGTTCAGAATTGGAGAACCAGTTTCTACAAGAAGTGGTTTAGTCTTTCTAGCTGAAAAACAAAATAAATTCCTTGAGACTATAAATAATGATGTTCTTATTGCCACTTTAGATGGTTGTGGAATTGGTTCTGGAGTTGAAGTTACTGCAACAGTTTTTGTAACACCAAAAGGATATGTTTTTGACTCAGAAACCAATCAACCTATCTCAGGTGCTTCTGTTAAGATTTTAGATGTTACAAATTCAGTTGAAGGTGTTCCTGCAACTGTGTTTGACTCAAAAGGTGTAGAATTAATGCCTAGTGAAATTAGAACTGATGGTATTGGTGAATTTTCTTTCCCAAGACTTAATACTGGTAAATACAAAATTATAGTAACTCCTGAGACTGAACAATATATTTTCCCTTCATCGCTAACTCCTGATCAATTACCAACTGACAGAAATGTTGATATTGTTGCTTCTTATGGTAATGAATTTACCATTTCAGAACCTTATGGACCTGCTAGATATGATATACCAATTGATGTGAACGGAGCCCTAGCTATAGATTTATTAAAAGAAGCTGATCGTGAAACGGTAGATATTGGAGGTTTCGTTAATTATTCTATCACGATTACAAATAAATTGCAAAAAGCAATTACAGATATTAAAGTCACCGATGAACTTCCTTTTGGTTTTTTGTATGTAAAAGGTTCGGCAAGAGTAGATAGCCAAAAAATTGAAGATCCAATTGGTGGCAAAGGTCCAATGTTGGAATTTACCGTTGGTAATATTGATGTTGCAGAAAAAAAAGTCCTAAAGTATCGTTTAGAAGCTACCATTGCAGCTGTTGGTTCAGAAGGAAAAAATACAGCAATTGCTATAGCTGATGAGCCCATTTTAAAAGCTTCCAATGAATCTCAAGTAACAGTTAAAGCAATAAAAGGTCTGTTTTCTGATGAAGCATTTATTGTTGGTAAAGTTTATTATGACAAAAATAAAAATAAAATGCAGGATAAGGGTGAGCCTGGAATTCCGGGAATTCGAATTTATATGGAAAATGGGAACTATATCGAGACGGATGCACTCGGGAAATATAGCTTCTACGGCATTAAGCCAATCCGCCATGTATTAAAACTTGATGTTACCACAATCCCAACCGGTGGTGGTTTAATTGTTTTAGATAACCGTAATGCATTTGATGCTTCTTCAAGATTTGTTGATTTGCAAAATGGTGAATTACAAAAAGCTGATTTCGCCGTTTGTGATGAAACAGGTACCATTTTAGACGAAGTGCTAAACCGCTTTAATAAACTTACAGATCTTCCTGCTGAATTAGCTCAAGGTTTACAAGCAAGAATGGAAGCAAAACAAATTCGTTTCCAACGTGATCTAAAAGCTTTACCAAGTTCAGGCTTAGTTGGAGGAATGCTTCAAAATACAACAGATAAAAATAAAAATGTTTTCAAGCCAGTTTTAGGTGTTGATGCCGACGAAAGTTTTTGGATTACTGAATCTTTCACACCTACCGATGTTCAATTAGAGACATTTTTGGAAGTTTCTGATGCAAAATTAGCATTCTTGAATTTACAAGATGGAGATACCTTGAGATATGCTAAAACTTCTGTAATGTTTAAAGGGCCAATTAATGCAAAATATAAATTCACTTTAAATCAAGATACCGTAGCTTCTAACCGAATTGGGAAAAAAGCAAAAACTAATCTAATTGAAGGATTCGATTATATCGGTTTAGATTTAGTTGAAGGTAAAAACACTTTGAGTATTAGCATGATGGATCCGTTTGGAAACGAACGTGGTAAAGAGACCATTACCATTTATGCTCCAGGTCAAGTCGAAAAACTTCGAGTTACTGTTTTAGATGAGTTAATTCCTGCAGATGGAAAATCGTATGCAAAAATGAGAATTGAAGTATTAGATAAAAATGATTTCCCGGTAAAATCGAGAACACCCATAACCATTGATTATAGTATAGGTCAATTATTAACAAAAGATTTAAATCCAAAAGAGCCTGGAACACAACAGTTTATAGAAGGTGGCGATGGAATTGCTTTCCTTGAAGCTCCAACCGAAGCAGGAACAAGCAAGATTAAAGTAACAACAGGTATTATTTCTGCACATGAAAAAATTGAATTTATTCCTGATTTAAGACCATTAATAGCTGCTGGTATTATTGAAGGTAGTATTCGCCTTAAAAATGGTTTCCGAGTCGAACAAGTTAATGGAAGTGATGCTTTTGAAGAGGAATTGCGAAGCTTAAATCTTGGAAATGATAATCTTTCTGCTTCTGCTCGAACTTCATTTTTCATTAAAGGTAAAATTCTTGGTTCCTATTTATTAACCGCATCTTTTGATTCAGAAAAAGATCAAAACAGAACCATGTTTAGAGATATACAACCTGATGAATATTATCCAGTTTATGGTGATGCGTCTATTAAAGGTTTCGATGCACAATCTTCTGGTCGTTTGTATGTTCGTATTGACCATTATAAAAACTATGCTCTTTTTGGTGATTTTTCCACTATGGAACAAAATCCTCAACGGAATTTGGGTCAATACACAAGAAATGTAACGGGAGCTAAAGTTCACTACGAAACGGATATTCTTACCGCAAATGCTGCAGCTGTAATTAGTGATTCTCGCCAAATTATTGAAGAAATTCCTGCTTTGGGTGTTTCTGGGCCTTATCCTTTAAAAACCGATAAAATTAAAGAAAATAGCGAACGAGTTGAGATTATAACTAGAGACAGAAATCAACCTGATGTAATTATTGAGACATTACCAATGTCTCGTTTCCTTGATTATACGATTGAACCATTTACGGGTCATTTATTCTTTAAACGTCCTGTTTCATCAATGGATGAAAATTTGAATAATCGTTATATCCGTATTTCTTATGAAGCAGATGAAGTTGTAGATCAGTTCCTTGTTGCAAGTACAGATGCTCAAGTTAAACTAACTGAAAAAATTGAAGTTGGTGCCACTGCTTATTATGATGGAAATCCAGATGCTTCTTATCAATTATATAGTGTAAACTCTGCTTTTAAAATTGCTGAACAAAATACTATTATTGCTGAGGTTGCAGGTAGTAATCACGAAACTCAAGGCACTGGAATTGGTGGACGAGTTGAACTAAAACATCAAGGGAAAGTGTTTAACGGTCGTGTTTTTGCTGGTAAAACAGGTGAAGATTTTGTGAATCCATTTAGTAATTTAGGAAGTGCCCGAACTGAGGCTGGTTTACGTGGAACGTTCAAATTAGCAGACAAAACCATGTTACAATCTGAAGCTTTATTTTCAAAAAATGATACAACTGGAGCTTTAAGACAAGGTGCAATGGTAAATATACAACGTGGGTTTGGTAAAGGTTTTCAAGCTGAATTAGGTGTTCGATATTCTAAAGATGTTCAACAAGTTTCTAGCGATTCTATTAGCAGTATTGGTCAAGGTTCGGTTCGAGGAAAATTAACATCCGACATTCCATTTGTTAAAAGTGGCCAGGTCTATGGTGAATACGAACAAAGTATTGCCGCTATGGAAAGAAAAATTGCGGCTTTAGGTGGTGAATATCAATTAGGCTCAAGAGGAAGAGCTTATGCTCGTCACGAATTTATTTCTAGTTTACAAGGTCGTTACGCCTTAAATGATCAACAACAGCAAAATAATACTATTTTTGGTATCGATGCAGGGTATATGAAAAACGGTAGAGTTTTTTCAGAATACAGATCTAAAGATGCATTTGATGGAAGAACAACTCAAGCGGCAATTGGAGTTCGTAATCAATTTGTAATTCGTGAAGGATTTGGTGTAACTGCAGGTGTGGAACGCATATTTAGTATTGCAGGTGCTCCAGCGAATGAAGGAACAGCTATCACATTAGGAATAGATTACACAGCTCAACCAAATTGGAAAGCAAGTGCTCGTCTCGAAACTCGTTTTTCAAAATTGGAAGACATGTATTTATCAACTTTAGGTTATGCGCATAGAATTTCTAATCAGTGGAGTTTCTTAGGTAAAAACACCTTTGCATTAAATGTTGGTGAAACTCAAGATCGTATTTTACAACGTTTTAGAGCAGGTTTTGCTTATCGTGAATCTGCTCAAAGTCGTTGGAATTATATTAATAGATATGAATTTATTTACGAAGACAATAATTCTTTCAAGGAAGGTGTTCGTCGTTATGCTCATGTTATTTCAAATCATGTAAACTGGAATCCAGGCGATGATTTCTATTTGTCTGCACGTTACGCTGGAAAATATGCTTTCGAAAATTCTCTAGATTTTACAAGCAGTGGTTTTATGCAATTATTGGGTTTACGCGCTATTTATGATTTAACAAAACGTTTTGATATTGGAGCTTCTACAGGCTTATTATCAAATGCTTCATTCTCTTCAAAACAATTTGGCGCTGGTGCGGAAGTTGGTTTTATTGTTGCTAAAAATCTTCGTTTAGCTGTAGGTTATAATTTCTTGGGGTATCGTGATAAAGATTTAAATTCAGCGGAATTCACAGGTCATGGAGTTTATTTAACACTACATTACAAATTTGACGAACAAGAAATTTACAAAGTCACAGGTGGAAAACCTGCAGATTACCCAGATATCGAAGATTGTGGTTGTAATGAACAAAAAGTGGAATTCGTAATTCCAGAAACTAAAATTCCTGATTTAGTTGCTGCGCCTGTAAAAATGTTAGAAATTCCTCAACGTCTCATTTTACCAAGAGATATTCACTTTGCTTTAAATAAATCATACATCTCCTTGCATTCTGCTCAAATGTTAGATCAATTAGCAGCATTCATGAGAGATAATGGCGACTTAAACTTCGAATTAATTGGTCATACAGATTCTAGAAATACAGCTGCTTATAACTTAGCTCTTTCTAAACGTCGTGGCGAAGCCGTTAAATCGTACTTAATTGCTGCTGGTGTAGACTCAACTTTACTGCAAATTGTAGCAAAAGGAAAAACAGACAGAAGAGTAAAAAATGAGACAAATGCGGTTCACCAATCTGAAAACAGAATTGTTGAAATTTCAGTTGATTCCTTACCAAGAGATGTAGAACTCGTTTCTCAGTTTGTTGACTTACAAGTAGAACGAAACGATCTAAGAGCAAGCGTTAAAAATCTAGACTTCTTAATGAACTCAGAAGGAAACGTTGTTGCAGATCGTCTGTATTTCTCTTCAAACAGAACAAATTTAACAGACTTCAGCAGATTATCACTTGATCTAATTGCAACAGTACTAGAAAACAATGCTGATGTAACCGTTGAATTGTATGGTTTTGATTATACAAGTAGAAAAATGGCTCAGACTCGTGCGAAAAATATGATTGATTATTTTGTGTCTAAAGGTTTAGATGCAAACAGATTTAGCTTCGATTTCAAAATTGGAACATCTGAAGATGAAGTTAGATATGGTAATTATGATGTGAAAAACGCAATCTTCTTCACATACATTCCTCCAGATAACTTGAAAATCGTTTCAAAAACTGAAGATTATAGACATTTATTAAACACTGGTGAAATTCCATCAGAGTTAAAACGTATGGCTGAAATCCAAAAAAATAGAACTGATCAAGTTGTATTGAACAAGAAAATTGTTGAAAACAAAAACATTGCAAAAGCAGTTCACTTCGATGGAAATAGTGCAGATCTAGATCATAAAACAGAAGCTGTACTTGCAAGATTAATTGCTTACTTAGTATCTCATCCTGATGCTTTAGTTCAAGTAAATGCGATTTCTGGAAATGAAGTAACAAATTCAAGTAGTGTAATTAACAAACGTTTAGAATCTATTTCGGCTTATTTGGAAAAACACAAGATTTCAAAATCTCGAATTACTACACAAGTTGAAGTAAGAACAATGAACCCAATTGCAGGTGAATTTGAACGCGCAATGAACAGAAGAGTAGAGTTTGAAATAACCAATAAAGCTGATGTAAACTATATCGAGCAGTTTATGGATGTTAAATCAAAAGCTAAACCAGATAGAAATTTCTTAAATAAAATTATTTCTCAATTAATGCCAGATGCTGAAAGTGAAGACGGTGAATAATGAGTAGTATTTTTATGAAAATTATGATGTTTAGCTTTGTATTAAGTTTTCTTGTGACTCTTGAAACTCTTGAAATGAAGAATTCAAGTTTACTTGTTAACACTAATGAAAAAAAACTAGAGAACGCTTTATCGAAACCTCTAGTTAACTTATTAGTTTATTTAAAGTTAAAAGAACAAAATAGATATGTAGATTTTAATCATACTAAAATCAATAAGAAGGAAATTGAAAGTGTTAAAGTTGCTACTAATGAAATTGTAAAGCCGACAAATTCTGTAGAATTAGCCTCTATGAATCCGGCTCCAATGCCGACTTTAGTTTCATCAACTCCTGTTAATCTTTTAGGTAGCACTGCAGATTGGTTTCCGATTTTGAATGGTAATAATTTCGATCCATTTGATGACACACAAGCAAGTAGAACAGATGTGGATTTAGTTGGAGATATAAACAATCCTCTTATTTATTTGCATTATTATGATGGTACAACTCCTGGAAGTGCAAATGACGGTGATGACGTTATTTCGATTCGTTGGCGATTAGGTGCAGAAGGTACAGGTGGAGGCGCACCTCCAAGAATTACAATTTTTACCTTAGTGGGTATGGATGTGGATTATGATGGTGTGTTAGATGGCTTTATTATTTTTGATGGTGGCGCGGGAACAAAGCGTTCAGAAGTTGTAAACACTGGCCCAGGTGCAAATGATGGACCAAGTACATCAAGTTTTGATTACACACGAAATTCACCCACAGCTTATACTTCCTATGCCCCCGACTGGTCTGTAGTATTTGCATCTGCTGCTACTTATGCCGAAACAACTAATTATGACCTTGATGCTGATGGAGATACCGACGTTTTCGTGAGTATGTCGATGCCTTGGGTTCATATTAAGAATTTTATGTCAACTGTGAAGGGTAAAAATATTACAATAGACACTCAAGTTCGATTTATTGCACTTACTGCATCACAATCCAATTCAATTAATGGAGATTTTGGCGGAGTTAATGATAAAACCGGAGACTTAACGCAAACATGGTCTCAATTATTAGCTTATTCAGTTCCAATGTCATTCTCAGAACCTTTTTCGACCATTTTAGATTCAGATAATGATGGAGTTGCCGATTATTTAGATATCGACGATGATAACGATGGTATTTTAGATACAACTGAAGGCGAAGACGACGACGATGGTGATGGTATTATCAATCGTTTAGATACTGACTCAGATGGAGACGGAATCTTAGATAACATTGAAGGGCAAGGTAATACGTTTGTAGCTGCAACTGGTGTTGATACAGATGGTGATGGTTTAGACAATGCTTATGATCCCGATAATGGTGGAACTTCAGTAGCTGTTCCAAACACGGATGGAACAGGAAAAGCAGATTTTTTAGATATTGATGCCGACGGCGATGGTATTAGAGATTCTGTTGAATTAACTGCAGATTTCGACGGCGACGGAATCCCTGCATATAGAGATACAGATTCTGACGGAGATTCCATATTGGATAATATAGAAGCTCAAACAACGGCTGCTTTTGTGGCTGCTAGTGGTACAGATACTGACGGAGATGGTTTAGATAATGCGTATGATCCTGATAATGGAGGAGCATATATTACTCTTGCAGATACCGATTCTGATACACATTACGATTATTTAGATATCGATTCTGATAATGATGGAATTAGAGACTCTATTGAATTAAACATTGATCAAGATGGAGATTCAGCCCCAAATTTTAGAGATTTAGACTCAGATAGTGACGGAATTCCTGATAATACTGAAGGTCAAGGTAATACTTTAGTTGCAGCAAGTGGAAATGATACAGATAATGATGGATTAGACAATGCGTATGATCCGGATAATGGAGGAGCCTTTTTAGCCCCTCCAAATACCGATTCAGATGCTCTTTCCGATTATTTAGATATCGATTCTGATGGAGATGGACTTTTAGATTCTGTAGAATTACTTACTGATTTTGATGCGGATTCTATTCCAGAATTCCGAGATACGGATTCAGATGGTGATGGAATAACAGATAATGTGGAAGCTCAATCTACGGCACTTTTTGCTGCACCAAGTGGTAATGACACCGATAATGACGGTTTAGATGATACCTATGATACCGATAATTCTGGAACCGCAATTACAAGAGTGGACACAGATGGTGATGGAAAATTCGATTACAAAGATTTAGATTCCGACAACGATGGAATTCAAGATTCCATAGAATTAACTGCGGATACTGATTCCGATTCCATTCCAAATTTTAGAGATTTAGACTCCGACGGTGATGGAATTCCTGATTTAATTGAAGCTCAAACTACCGCAGCTTTTACTATTTTAAGCGGAAATGACACCGATAATGATGGGCTCGATAATACATTTGATGCAGATAACGGAGGCACATTATTAACACCAACAGATACCGACACCGATACCATTCCAGATTATTTAGACACAGATTCCGATAACGATTTATTAACAGATACTGCAGAATCTGGATTAACAGCTCTTAGCTCAACAGATGCCGACAATGATGGCTTAGATGATGCAATTGATACAAACGATAGTGTATTTGGTCCTTCAAATGCTGGTATAACCAATATTTTAAATGATTTAGCGGATAATATTAATGGAGGAGATGTAGATTTTAGAAGTGGCGGTTATACACTTTCAGGTTCCATTTATAATGATGCCAATCATTCGTTTACAATGGAAAATGACGAAACGGGGACATCAAATACGATTTATGTAAAATTAATAAAAGCTGGAGTTGTGGAAAAAACGACTCTTGCGAATAACTCAACCGGTTATTACGAATTTACAAATGTGATTGGCGGTGTTTATAATTTAATTATCGATACCAATAATTCTACAGGTGATATCATTGCAAATCCACCAGCAACTTGGATTGCAACAGAACGTCAATTGTTTACCATAGAAAGTTTAAATGTGAATAATTACGGGTTAAACGCACTTAACTTTGGGTTATATAGAGGAAGTACAGTTTCCCTAAATCTACTTATTGATAATGGAATTGGTTCAGGTATAGCATTTAATGCCATAAAAGATGGAACAGAATTACCATTAAATAATGTGACTGTAAGATTAAGAAACTCAGCAAATACCATTATTATTGACGAAAATAGTAGCTCATTAGATGGTGAAGTTCGTTTATGGATCCCTCATACATATAATAATCAGACAGTTAGATTACAATCTGATATTTTAGACGGATATTTACTCGTGTCAAATCTAATTGGAACACAAGCTGGTACAATAACTACCGCAACAGCGGAATTTAATTTTACGATGGTTTCTGGAAATAATTATACTGGAAGTGCCTTAGGATTTGTTCTAAAAAGCACTTTTGTTGCATCTATGGAGAAAATTGCAACACCTGGTTCTGAAATTCAATTTAGTCATACATTTAGGGCAAATGCGCCTGGTTCAATTTCATTATCCGCAACTCAAGTAAATTCTCCTGTTTTACAGGGTTGGTCGTATCAGTTTTTTAATGATACCAATAAGAATTTAAGTATAGATATTGGTGAATCTCAAATAACGACTCCTATAGTTGTAACGGCAAATCAAGAAATATTTATTATTGCAAAAATGGTAGTTCCATCTAATGCTCCTATTGGTGGTTCTTCATTAACAGAAATAACTTTGACCCATACTTATACTGGCTCTATACCTTTAGTTATATCCAATTTAATGTTAACTGACTTAGTTTCAATAAATGAAGATGGAAGTGCAGGTTTGGAACTTGTAAAATCAGCAGATAAACAAACAGCATCTCCAGGTGAGACCATAACCTATACGATTTTATATAAAAATTTATCAACCTCAGCCATTAATTCGATGGTAATTAATGATGCAACTCCAACATTTACAACGTTTAGTAGTGCAGCTTATGGCACTTTACCAAATAATCTAACTAATTGTGTAATTACAGCCCCAACTGTAGGGAATTCAGGCTTAATTAAATGGACATTTACAGGAACTTTGCAATCAGGAGCCGAAGGAAACGTAACGTTTCAGGTAGTTATTGATAATTGAGTTTAATAACTATAAATATTAAAAAATAGTATTAAAGAATTTTAAAATTCAGCATTCTAATCTTTATTTTACTGTACATTTTATTGAATATAGACAACTAAACATCCAAGAGTGACCGTTTGAACAGCGGCACTCTTTTTTTTTGAAAATTTTATTTCTGCTGAATAATAATTAAATTCTCAGACGATTTCTAATTTCGTAGAATTCTTATCAATTTATGAGGTGAGATATATAAATATGTTTTCAAACATTGAGATTGAATACGAGTATTCCAAATCTCCAAAAATAGATTAAACCATCTGTTATGTAAATGATAGATTGAAACGAAATGATTGTATCGTAAAAAAAAATAAGAGTTTAGCATTAGAGTAAATTTAACGGTGTAATATTAAATAAGTATCAACATTTGTATTAATTTCGAATATTCAGTTCTAGATTTAAATGTAATGACAATTTGCAAAATTATTAGTTGTAGTTGATCATTATAAATGAACTAATGCTGAAAATCCAAAATCGAACTCTTTAAATCAATAAATCAACAATAATAATATCGTGAGGTTATTATGGAGATGTCAGTAAATTGGTTAGCAGTTGTTGTAGCTGCTGTAAGTGCTTTTATAGTAGGAGGATTATGGTATTCACCACTACTATTTTCAAAACGTTGGCAAGTAGAAGTTAATTTAAATGATGAAATGGTTGCAAAGGCTAACATGCCTAAAATATTTGGAACTGCATTCGTATTTCAATTAATAACTCAACTTTCGGACTTGAAGAACAAGTTAACGGATTCATGAGATAGATTAAACTGAGTTGGATCGAGTTGGGCATATTTTTGGCATAATTGGGTAATGTTCAGTGTTGGGTTGTCCGTTTTTAGTA
>Ga0210034_1001734_pt1 | contig 18181 bp, 17 predicted proteins | sample CryGeymeta201505_FD_185466 | JGI IMG/M metagenome (GOLD analysis project Ga0210034, IMG submission 185466) | Groundwater microbial communities from Crystal Geyser aquifers in Utah, USA - Crystal Geyser metaG 2015-05 (SPAdes) (version 2) | ecosystem: Environmental > Aquatic > Deep subsurface >... | reverse complement strand
GTGCAATACGGTGAATGGATAGATGTGGTGGTGCTCAACCGGGCGACCGGTTATCTGTCAATGCGAGTCATTCAAGCCAAACCGGGAGCAGACGGCATTGATATTGATGTTGATGCGGTTGCGGGTGAACCCTCCCAAATGCGTCCGCCGAATCTGAAAATGTATGTGAGCCGGGAATTCGACGGACTGATACGAGGCGATACCCTGCAGGACATCTATAGCAGCACGATTGCTTTCGAGGGTTCTGGTTTAACCAGTGACAAGCAGGTGTATGTCTACAGCGACTGGCGCGATCAGAGTGGACGCTTGTTACCTGCGGAATTGCCCGGTTATACTGGCAGGATCACCAGGGTGATCGAAAGCAAGGGCGCTTCTGAACTGGCTAACTCCGGTACGGGCGTCGCGCACTTTAGCATTCTGCCCAACACGCACTTACAAGTTCTCCGCCTGTCTGATGCTGAAAGAACAACTGCACGGGAACATTTTTATGTGCATGTAAACGGGAAATCGGATGGTGCCGATTTCAGCCCGGATAAGGATGCGCAGGGTTTATTGCAATACAGACCGAAACATCCTGTGCCGACGCTGATTCAGGTCGCCGATATCGGTGCCAGCAACACATTAAAAGAGGAGCTGATCCCAATGGCTTTTTATTTCACACTTCCCGGAAGCCATAAGTATACTTCCCCTCGCAGTCTTAATGAGGGGGTTCAACATGAGTGACGCAGCAAAAGCATCCTACGCATGGAATTTTTTCCGTTCCGGTGGTTTTGATCAGGTCGTGATCGAGTCCGGGGAAGATTTAAGGCACTTGCCGGAACTCGACGCAAAACTGTGGGCCTCGCTGAGTTGCCCGACGCAAAATCTGGAGCTGGATGTAGACACGCTGAAACTGATCAATAGCAATGCAGATGGACGCATTCGGCTGCCGGAAATCAATGCGGCGGTTCTTTGGATATGCTCGGTGCTGCGAGATCAGGATGTGTTGTTGAGCGAAGGCAGTTCGTTGCCTTTATCAGCGATCAATGATGAGAGCGATGATGGCAAGCTGCTGCTGGTATCCTGTCGGTCTATTCTCGCTAATCAGGGCAAGGCAGATCAGGAGAGCATTGATCTGGCCGACGTGCTTGATAATAAGGCTATTTTTGGCCAGACCCGTTTCAATGGTGACGGCATTGTAACTGTCAATTCGGCCGAGGATGCGGACTGCCAGCGAGTGATTGCTGATGCCATTGCGACACTGGGTGGCCTCGAGGATCGCAGTGGTCAGCCGGGTATCGATGCTGCAAAAAACACACAGTTCTTTAATGAAGCCGCGTTGCTGCTGGCATGGCAGGCAGAGGGTGAAGCCGATAGCCAGACAGTGTTTCCATTTGGCGAGCATACCGATGCTGCTTATAGCAGTTTCAAACTGGTTGAAACCAAGGTCGATGACTATTTCGCACGCTGCCGTCTGGCTGCGTTCGACCCACGGGCGATTGCGCATCTGAACTGTTCGGAACCGCAGCTGGCGGCAATTGGCGCGGCCATGCTTTCCAGCGATGGCAGTGAAACACGTGACCTGCCGTTGGCCAGGGTCGAGGCAGGCAAGGCATTGCCGCTGCTTGAGGGGGTAAATCCGGCCTGGATCGCAGCTATCGGAGCTTTGCATGCCAATGTGGTTGTAGCGTTGTTTGGCAGTAAAACTGTTGCGTTGAATGAGGCTGAGTGGCTCCAGATCAAGCAGAAACTGGCTGCATATGCTAATTGGGTGGGTAAAAAACCTGCATCGGCATTGGCATCGTTGGGTATGGATCGTTTGCGTGAGATTCTGGACGGTGATGGTCAGACTCAAATCGCCGCACTGATCAAAGAGGATCTGGCGCAAAAAGACGCGGCCGATGGTATTATATCGGTTGAGCGTCTGCTGCGTTATCGTCGTGATCTGGTGACATTACTGCATAATTTTGTTTCATTTGCTGACTTTTATGACCGTGGCAGAAAGGCGGTTTTTCAGGCCGGAACACTCTATCTGGACGGGCGGAGCTGCGAGCTGTGCATTCGGGTGAATGATGTAGCCAAACACGCGGCAATGGCGCATCTGGGTCGCATGTATCTGGCCTATTGTGAATGCCGTCGCAGCGATAGTGCCGAGAAAATGTTTATTGCTGCGGTGTTTACCAATGGTGATTCGGATAATCTGATGGTGGGTCGTAATGGTGTTTTCTACGATCGCGCGGGTCGTGACTGGGATGCCACCATTGTCAAAATCATCGATCACCCGATCAGCATCAAACAGGCATTCTGGAGCCCGTACAAGCGCATCGGAAAAATGATTGGTGAGCAGATTGAAAAGATGGCGGCAGCACGCGACAAGGATCTTCAGGGCAAAGTGGCGGCGAATATCGTTGATACCAGCAAGAAAGTAGAATCCGATATCGCGGACAAACAACCGTTCGATGTTGGCAAGTTCGCCGGTATTTTTGCGGCGATTGGTCTGGCAGTGGGAGCGATTGGTACGGCATTGGCGGCGCTGGTGACCGGTTTCCTGTCGCTGATCTGGTGGCAAATGCCGTTGGCATTGATTGGCGTGGTGCTGGCAGTTTCATTGCCATCAATGGTGACTGCGGCTATGAAATTGCGTCAGCGAAATCTTGCGCCGTTACTCGATGCCAATGGCTGGGCTGTGAATTCGCAGGCGAAGGTGAATATCAGTTTTGGACGTTCATTGACTTCGGTTGCCGAGTTGCCGGAAGGTGCGCAACGCCGCCTCTATGATCCATTCGAAGATAAAAAATCTTTATGGCCGTGGATCGTGTTGCTGGTGCTGGCAGCCGTTGCTGTTGCCTGGGGGATAGGGTGGATCGATATTCCCGTTTAGACACCAGTTCGAGTTACCACGTTCCCACGCAGGAGCGTGGGAAGCAGAAAATATGTCATTATGCTGTGTGATATCCGGCGCTTTCTTATCTTGTGGACGGAATTCAAGCGGGGGTCACCAGATCGCCGCTGTCAGCATATAAAGGCTGACAGCAGCGATTGTACGCAGAAAAACTGGCGGTTATGCTTTATCTGCCGGAATCCTTGAACGGTATTTGGCAGGTTTTTTAACTGTCGCCGGGGCCTGACCGAAACATTTGGTTACGCAATCATCGACAGTTTGTTTGTTGATGGCAGGCCAGAAAGAACGGTCTATTTTTAACCAGCGCTGTGCAATGCTTTCGCTTAAGCCTTCATCGAGAATCGCTTTGTGCAGTATGGCTTCGCGTTCTATTGCCATCTCTTCGGTGATGAACATGTGCATATGCGCGATAGCAGGAGGCTCGCCAGCATAGGCATCAGAAACGCCAAAACATGAGAGCATGAAATTGGTTTGTTTGTGAATCAGTGCGGCCTTGTTTTTACCCTGAAAAAATTGACCCAGCCAGTCATCTTCAAATATCTCACTATAAAAACGGCTGTGCACATTGCGAACAATTTCAGCTCCGCCAATATCCTTGAGCAGCTCAAGGTCATGGTGTTTATCTTCCTTGATCTCCACGTTCTCAAACCATTCAGGGTGGTTATCCATGGCGATTCGCATGCGCGTTGTCACCTGAGCAAAGGTGCTCATCCATGCCTCTCTGAGTTCATCGGTGAAGGCCTCGCCCAATTGTGCTTCGAGGCCATCCATGAGTGCCTGGCCGAAAGGCACCAGATGTTTGGGACGCATGCCGTAGGCAACGTGCCTTTTCGTCAGAGCTTCAATCGCCGGGTTCATGCTTTCCAGACGGCGAATGCTTTTAAGTGTTGCCATCATGTTGACGAATTTGCGATTTAACGTCACAGCACTGCCATCAAAAATCGTCATCTGACTGGGATCAATCTGGAATAATTGCGAGAAGAATTTGATCGCAAGCGCATTCATGCGGGGCTGCAATTGTTCGATACTTTCGCGTGTTTGCTCTCGGTGCTGGAATAGTAGATCTGCTATGTCGGTCATGTTTGTCTCAAGTGTTGGTCAGCTTTGTATTTGTTGGTTTATCGTTGTGTTCTGGAGAAGTGAAAATGGCCTGATGAATTTTCTGATTCTCTACAAGTAAAATTCTGCGGGCGCTGAATCGTGCCAAGGCAAAAGTATATCCACAAGTTTAACGTGAGGTGAATATTACTCATTCAGTGTTTCCCAGACAGTTTACGATTCGATTCAGGGAAGTGTTTTGATCGTACCCAACATGGATACATGTTGTGCTTTTGCTCAGGTGAGGTTTGATGACGCCTTCAATGTCCATGGTTTGATGGCTGTTTTGTATATCATTCAGCACTATCCAGTCCGCTTCACGGTTGATGCAGCGCAAAGCCGTCAGGCTGAGAAGGGTATGGTTGATACAGCCCAGTCGGCTGCCGACGACGAGAATTAGCTTTGCATCGGGCATTTGCTTCAGCCAGTCCAGACCGGTTTGAGATTCATTGACTGGTACCATCAATCCACCCACACCTTCGATAATGCGCAGTTGTTGCGGCCGCATTTGACACCATTGCACCAGTGTCTGCATGTCGATGTTTTTTTGTTCTGCCTGTGCGGCCAGTGATGGAGCTGCCGCAAGACAGAAGCGATACAGATTAATGTCATCCACAGTTAATTCGGTCTGTATGGCCAGCAAACGTTGCAGGTCATCATTTTTGCCTTGCGCATCCAGTCCGCAGGCAATCGGTTTGATGGCAATGCAATCTTTATGCTGCCGGCGCAGCAGGCGGATGAGCTCGCTGCTGATCCATGTTTTACCGCAATCGGTATCGGTTCCGATGACGATGACATTTGAGGCACAGGCACCAGTCATGCGGGCTTATGCTTCGGGCATGATCGGGATAATTTCACCGGCAGGCTGAAACGTCGGTTCCTTGTACCAGGCCTGTGCATAGAGTGCTTCAAAGGTGGCGCGAAGTTTGCCATCCTCCATGCGATGTTGACTGGCGTAGGCCGTATCCAGATCACGCAGCAGTTTCCTGCCGTAAAGGCCGCCCGGTCGATTGCGAATGGCCGATGAGGAAGCGCCGATGCCCTTGAGTTCACGCACCAGTGCCATGGTGTCCGGATAGGTGAGGGTGAACAGATCGGCATCGACCACCGGTATTTCAACCGGCAAGGCGTGTAATATGTCTCCCAGCGTCATCACATCCGGGAACGGCAGCACCAGTCCGGCATGGGCCTGTGAAATACCGGCCAGCGACTGGCGTAATTCCATCAGCGTGCGACGGCCAAAGGTGCTGAAAAGCATCAGTCCGCCCGGTGCCAGTACGCGGCGCATTTCAGACATCATGATATCGGGTTGATCGACCCACTGAATGGCCAGGTTCGAGGTCACGAGATCAAACGAGGCATCGGCAAAGGGCAATGAACAGCCATCGGCTGTACAGTGCAGCCGTTTGCCGTGCCAGGGCAGGCGGCGGGGATGATGGCTGCGAGTATGATTTACCATGGTTTCGGCCAGATCAACAGCGATGACGCTGGATTTTTTGAACTGCTGCACCAGCAAGCGGGTGAAATATCCTGTTCCGCAACCGATATCGAGAATTCGACGGGGCTGGATTTTGGCACACTGCACATGCGCCAGCAGACGATCAGCAATTTCCCGCTGAAGTACGGCATGGGCATCGTAGGTGTGTACGGATGAGCCGAACGAGCGGCGCACCTTACTGCGGTTGATATGTGGGGTTAAAGGCTTTGACACCATGTCTCCAGTGTTTGATTGAATACGTCGGCATGGGTGAGAAATGGTGCATGTCCGGCATGTTCGATGGTTTTTATTGTGCTTTGCTTCAGATGCTGCGCAAGATATTCGGCGGCGCTGACAGGTACAATGGCGTCATCACTGCCATGAATGATCAGGCATGGTAGCTGAATGCTGTCGAGTACGCTTCTCAGATCCATTGATGCCAGATAGTGCAGGCCCAGCTTGAGCATCTCTGTTTGCGGTGGCGTGGTTTTGTTGGTGGCAATGCGTGAGTAATGGCGAATATCGCTGCGTTGCATACCAGTATGTTGCAACATCAGTGTGAAGAATCTGGATAACGTTGCAGTTGCTGAGCTTTCTCCTTGCAAGGCATTGACAAAACTCTGGAATATTTCCGGCGAAGTACCGTGCGGCCAGTCTGGGACAGAAACAAAGCGAGGGGTACTGCCGACTAGTACAAGGCCGCGAATACGCTGCTGTAAACCAGGATGTTGAACTAAAAGCTGCATGGCCAGCATGCCGCCCAGTGACCAGCCGACCAGTATGCAAGGCGTTTCGGGCAACTGCTGCTGCAATGTTGCGATCCAGTCATCACTGAGCGCAGCACCATCGTGACCGGGCAGGCTGATGCATACGGCGTCACCAAATTGCTGCTGAAAGTGCCACACATTGGATGATTGTGCCCAGCCATGGATGAAGCGCAAGGCAGTCATGCCAGTTGCTCCAGTGCCCTGACCAGTTCGCCAATATCGGTTTCGTTGTGCATCGCCGAGAGGGTGATGCGCAATCGGGACGTACCTTTTGGCACGGTCGGGGGGCGGATAGCCGGTACGATAAAACCACGACCCCGTAAGCGCTGCGATAAAAACAGGGCATCTGTTTCAGCGCCGACCAGAAAAGGCTGAATGGGTGAATCTGAGGGCATCAGAGGTAGTCCGGCAGCCAGCGAGCGGAACAGGTCGAGGTTTTTCTGTAACTTCAGCCTGAGTTCTCCCTGTAAGATCAGTTGCAGGGATTGATGCATGGCCTGCGTCATGGATATCGGCATGGCTGTTGAGTAAATCATGGTGCGGAGCCGTTGGCGCAACCCTTCAATGATCGAATGGGTTGCCAGAATGAATGCACCGTAACCGCCGAAGGCTTTGCCGAATGTGCCGACTTCGATCAGCCGTGGATGGCCAGCCAAATCCTCACTGAGTCCGCGCCCATGCTTGCCTGTCACGCCGATGCCGTGGGCATCATCGATGACCAGCAATGTATCATGTTGTTCCGCCAGCGTGAGCAGCTTTTGCAGTTCGCAGCTGTCGCCATCCATGCTGAATACGCCATCGGAGACGATGATGCGCCGTTGAGCCGGCTGCTGATGCAGCTGCATTTCGAGCATATCGTAGTCTCTGTGCGCAAAACGATGCGAATGACTCGACGGCACCGATGAGAGGCGGATGCCATCAATCAGTGATGCATGATTCAGTTTGTCAGAAAATATATGCGTGTGACGATTCGTCAGTGCCTGCATCAAGCCGATATTGGCGAGCATGCCGGAGCCAACGAGCAGGCATGCCTGATAACCTTTCCAACTGGCCAGCGCTGCTTCCAGCTGGTGCATCAGCGGGTCATCACCGGTGACCATGCGCGAGGAGCCACTGCCCAGACCATGCGCCAGCGTTGCTGCTACTGCGGCTTCAACGACATCGGGATGATAACGCAGACCCAGATAATCATTGGATGCAAAATTAAGGCAAAGCTCAGGCTTTTTTCCGTCGTTAGGCTTGATATGAATGCCTTGCTGCTCAGCGCCGGAGAATTGCCGCAGCAGGTGCGCGGGTACGCTGTCAAACCAGTCGTTTGTGACGTTGAAGGGTTCGGAGATATTTTCGTTGTCGGGAGTGAGCACGGCTGTCATGCTGGTTGCTATGTCAGCGCTGTCAACCAATCTGAGCTCCTGGGTTAACCGGGTCAGGCGAACGATATTTCCGCCCAGTTGTCTGTTTTGCCAGCGCCTTATGCCGCCAGAAGCTTTAAGCGAGCGTATGAACGAGTCCGGACTGTGTTGTCGGGACTGTTTGCAGGGCATTGTACCGTTACCACGGAGATGCTGTTTGCGATGCGGTTTACCCATGCCGGAAACCAGCATGACCCGGCAGTGTGGCCACTGCATCGATCATTCGCCGCCACAAATTGAAACACACAGCCTGTTTACCTATGAAAAGGCTGTACGTGCGGCGATTCTGGGTTGGAAATTGCAACAAAACGATGCTGCCATCGATTGGCTGGTTTGTGTTTCAGGCTCCAGACTTTCCATGCTGATACAGCCTGAGGATATGCTGGTGGCTGTGCCGATGCCTTTGCAACGCATGCGGCAGACGGGCATCCATCATGCGGCTGATTTGTGTCGAAAGATGGCAGTGCAAGTGGGGTGCGCCTGGGAATGGCAGCTATTGGAGAGAAAAGGGTATCAGCCGAGGCAGTCCCGGCTAAGAGCCAGAGAGCGAAAAAAAAATCTTTGTCATGCTTTTGCCCTGAACGACGACTATGGTCATCGTGTGCAGGCTTATGTGCAGCAGTCAGGCGGTCGTATCTGGTTGGTGGACGATATTATCACCACCGGTGCAACCATTGCCGCATCGGCGAAAGTTCTGCAAGCAAGGGGTATGGATGTGTATGCATTCTCTTTGGCGCGAACATTAAAGAAGCCCTGATTCAAATGCAGGGCGAAGATAAGAGGAAGTGAATTATGGCAAAAATTGAGGTCTATTCAGGTGATTATTGTCCGTATTGCGTGCGGGCAAAAACGTTATTGAAGAAAAAGAATCTGGAGTTTATTGAATACAATGTTCAACTCGAACCCGAAAGGCGTCAGGAAATGGCTGCCAGAGCGCCCGGTGTGCGCACGATTCCACAGATTTTTATCAATGATCGGCATGTCGGTGGGTGTGATGATTTGTATGCGCTGGAGCGCAAAGGTGAAATTGAAAGCTGGCTTAACTGTTAATGACGTAATGTCGGCGAATGTGTTATGAAGTCGGGGATGTCATGACAGAAACTACGGAGTCTTTCTACGCCACGCTTCCGGGATTCGGTGACTTTTCCGCTTTTGCTGATGCCGGTGGTTATCAAGCGCTACCGGCTGACTGGTATGTGGTTATAACCGATGTGATCGGCTCCACTCAAGCTATCGAGCAAGGGCGCTATAAAGAGGTAAATGCCTTGGGAGCTGCTTCGATTGTTGCGCTGCTTAATGCCTGTGAGCCGTTCAAGGTTCCTTTTCTTTTTGGTGGCGACGGCACCACGGTTTGTATTCCGCCTTCTAAAAAAGTAGCGGTTGAATCTGCATTGGTCGCGACACGCAATATGGCTGAAGCGAGTTTTCAGCTGGATTTGCGCGTTGGTATGGTGCCGATGCAAACGATTCATGCGCATGGCTTGCAGGTGCTTGTCGGGAAACATCGATCATCCGCAACTTTTGAACAGGCGATGTTTTCTGGCGCAGGTCTGGCCTATGCTGAGTCGTTGATTAAACATAAATCAGCTGATAATCCCTGGCTGATCCATACTGCTGAAGTTGTCGCTGAAGCTGACTTTGAAGGGTTCCAGTGCCGCTGGCAGGCCATTCCAAGTCCACATGAAGAAGTCGTGGCATGGGTGGTGCGGGCTCTGGAGCATCCTGATAGCGCAAAGCAAGATATTTATTCGAGCCTGTTTAGCGTATTCACAAATATTTACGGTGAGGCTGAACATCATCATCCGGTGCGTGCAGAATTGATGAAGCTGGCTCACACTTTCAACGAGCTATCAACTGAGATTGGCGTGCAGACAACTCAACTGAATGCCATACAACGCCTGAGCTATGCTGTTTGTGTGAAATTCCGGACCTATATAGGTGAGTGGTTGATGGCATCTGATTTTAAAATGGCATCAGTATGGTGGGGGAAGTATAAGGCGAATTTCATCGCCAATACGGATCATCGAAAATTTGACGATGCATTGCGTATGGTCGTTTCGGGTACGGTGAAGCAGCGGGATCAGTTTACAGCGTACCTTTGTTCACAATACGAGAAGGGCTATCTCGTTTATGGTTCACATCATTCGAAATCGTCACTGGCGACGTGCCTGGTTCGTGATTTTAGCCATGACCATATCCATTTTATTGATGCGAATGATGGTGGTTATGCGCTCGCCTCGAAACAGCTAAAAATGCAATTGGGTACTCTCAAGTAGAATAAAATAGTTGTTTGTATTCAGCGTAAATATTGAGATGATCTTTTAAGAGTCAGTAATTTCTGTATTGACAGAAATTACTGACTCTGCCAGTGTGCAGGCATGAAACTTAATCCGGTTGCAGAACGATTTATTCTCCATTGGGGTGAAATGGGCTCCAAGTGGGGTGTAAACAGAACAGTGTCGCAAATTCATGCACTGTTATATATGGCTGGCAAACCTATGGCGGCAGATGAAATCGTTGAGACCCTTGGTGTGGCCCGTTCCAATGTAAGCAACTCTCTGAAAGAGCTGCAAAACTGGAAGCTTATTTATGTGGTTCATATGATGGGTGATCGGCGTGATCATTTTGCAACTTCTACCGATGTATGGGAGCTGTTTCGCATAGTGGTAAGTGAACGCAAAGAGCGCGAGTTTGATCCGACCATCCATGTGCTCAAAGAGTGTCTCAACAGCAAAGATTTGTCACTTGAGAACGCAGCAGCCCAACAGCGTATTCGGGACACTCTGGGGTTGATGGAGTCTCTCTCTTTATGGGGTGATCAGATGCTGAAACTTGACCCGAAAACGTTAATGAAAGTTATGAAGTTAGGAGCAAAAATTCAGAATCTTCTGGGTAGGGAATAGATGCATTTTTTTACCTATAGGTTTCTGTTTTAACAGAAATTAAAGAACTTAAGGAAATGATGGGGGGGGAGATGTCATGAATGTAGCCATTACAAGAATGCTTTTTGAAAATCTTGTCTGTAGTCCAACAGCGTGGGCTGAGAAAAAAATTAATTTGATTAGGAGGAATATATGAATATTGAACTGTTTGCTTTAACCCTGTTGCTGACGATTACCGTCGTTACCATTGCCATGCAATACCTGCGCCGCACGATGCGTCAGGTGATCGTTGATCTGTGTCACTCGGAGATTGGTGCCGACTTCTGGCTGAAAAGCGCTGACATTATGGCATATAGCGGAGCGCTGATGCTGGTGCTGATTTTCAACAACAACGACAAATGTGTCGATATGGTAGAAATCTTGCGGATGACTCTGATTCTCTCACTTGGAGGTGTTTTTGTGACTGTCATGTTTGTTGCACGAAATGTGTGGAAAACCGTGTCGCCACGCATTGGAGAGATACAATGAATATCCTGATATGTGGTGCTTCAGGATTTATCGGACGAAATCTGACTATGGCATTGTCAAAACATGGTCACAATGTCATCCGGGCTGTGCGTAAGCCGCAAGGGCAAAATGATATAGCTGTGGACTTTCGCAATGATACAGACATAAAACATTGGCTGCCCCGACTTGAGACAATAGATGCGGTTATCAATGCGGTTGGTACCTTGCGCGACAACGATATCAATCCAATGCATGCGGTGCATCAGCAGACTCCACTGGCATTATTCGCAGCCTGCAAAGCTCGGCAAATTCGACGTGTCGTCCACATATCGGCGTTAGGCGTGGGTAGTCCTGTTCATGCTGTGTACTTTACTTCGCGAATAGCCGCTGAGCATGCCTTGCAAGCATTTCCTCCCCATATGCACTGGCTATGTCTGAGACCATCGGTGATATATGGCGAAGATGGTGAGAGTGCTCGCATGTTTCGCCGTCTGGCTTCGCTGCAAGTACATATGCTGCCCATGGGTGGTCATCAAGCTATGCAACCGGTTCACATTAACGACATTTGTTTTGCGGTATGTAAATGGATTGAGGATGAAGGCGCGAGTAGTGGCATCATTGATGCCGTTGGGGGCAGTCCAACCACGCTTCGCGGTATGCTCGATAGCTATCGGCATCAGCTTGGATACGCCCCGGCTTGTCATGTGACGGTGCCGGAGTGGATTGTGCGGACGTCAGCAAATTTGGGTGATTTTGTCTCTTCCAGCCCATTGAGTAGAGAAACACTTGATATGCTGGTTGCCGGTAATGTCGCTGATGCGGCTGCTTTCACAGAATTGCTTGGAAGCAAACCTCTGAGTTATCGTCATTTTATGAGTGTCAGTAAAAAAACATGAATGCTCATGACAGCGCACTCATGCGGCTGACACTGGCCTTTGTATGGCTAAGTACAGGCATGATTTCATTGTTTGTGTTTCCAATACCCGAAAGCATGGCATTGCTGGCCCAGGTTGGATTACACGGGATGGCTGCAAGCGTAGCTCTGTACGGTTCAGCGCTACTCGATGTTTTGTTTGGTGTTTTTACGCTACTCCGTCCTTCATTGTGGTTATGGAGATTTCAGGCGCTGTTGATCATCACCTATAGCATCATTATTGCGCTGTATATGCCTGAATTATATTTACATCCCTTTGGGCCAATGCTGAAGAATTTGCCGATACTTTTGCTTTTATGGATACTGTATAAGCAGTACAAGCTGAGATCATGAACGAATTCCTGTTGCTTAAATACGTTCATATTATCTCAAGTGTGGTATTGGTTGGTGTTGGTTTTGGTAGCGCATTTTATCTATATTTTATTCATCGTACCCGATCTGTGGCAGCAATTACAGAGGTATCCCGCCTGGTTGTACGTGCTGATTTCTGGTTCACGACACCAGCTGTGATTATTCAACCCGTGACAGGTTTCTGGATGGTTTCTATGTCAGGTTATGCATATACAGAGAACTGGCTGATGATGAGCTATGCACTCTTTGTCTTGGCAGGCATTTGCTGGCTTCCGGTTGTATGGCTGCAAATGCGCATGGCCAGCATGGCCTGTGGCGCTGCACAAAATGGCCATGATTTACCGGAAAAGTACTGGTGCTACACATGGTGGTGGGCAGCTCTCGGAATGATCGCTTTTCCGGCTATGTTGGTTATTTTTGCCCTGATGGTGTTTAAAGCTGAACTTTTGTCCGGTTAACCATCCGGGAAAAACTCAGAGTTATAACTTATGGGCTTCAAACCAGTTGATTCCGCAATCAACATCTGCGATCAGGGGAACCCTAAGTGAAATAACCGACTCCATGGTTTCTTTGATGCAAGTGATGATTTCATCCACGTACTGATTTGGACATTCGACAATCAATTCGTCATGCACCTGTAAGAGCATGCGGGCACCACTGCCTGATGATTGAAGCTTCTGATGCAGGTTGATCATGGCGACTTTAATGATGTCGGCAGCTGAACCTTGCAAAGGGGCATTGATGGCTGTTCGTTCCGCATAGGCTTTGCTCATACCATTACTGCTGTTGATGTCATGGACGTAAACACGGTGCCCAAGCAGGGTTTCGACATAACCTTGCTCACGGGCTAGATCCAACGTTTTATCCATAAATTGGCGGACAGCAGGGTAACGAGCGAAATAGGTTTCGATAAAAACTTTGGCTTCGCTTCGGCTAATGCCCAGCTGTTTGGATAGGCCAAATGCACTCATGCCGTACAAAATGCCGAAATTGATGATTTTCGCATGACGTCGCATGGAGCCAGTCACCTGCTCAAGAGGAACTTGATTGACAGCGGCGGCTGTGGCGGCATGGATGTCCGCGCCGTTTGCAAATGCCTGAATCAGATCTTTATCTTGCGAAAAATGTGCCATCAAACGCAGTTCGATTTGTGAATAATCTGCGGCGATCAGGGTGTGCTCAGGTGCTGCGATGAAAGCTTTGCGAATTTCCCTGCCTTCTTCACTGCGGATAGGAATATTTTGCAGGTTAGGGTCACTTGACGATAAACGCCCTGTCGTGGTGACGGCCTGATTGTACGAAGTATGAACTCGTCCGGTATGACTGTTTATCAGACGGGGAAGGCTGTCGGTGTACGTTGATTTGAGTTTGGACAGTGATCGTACTTGCAGGATCAGGCGAGGGATTTCATGCTCGTCAGCCAATTTTTCCAGAATATCCTGAGCAGTAGCCCACTGGCCGGACTTGGTTCTTTTGCCACCTTCGAGTCCAAGCGTTTCAAATAGTAGAACACCCAGCTGTTTGGGGGAGTTGATATTAAATGCTTCGCCTGCCAGTTGATGAATATGTTTCTCAAGCGATTCGATTTTTTTGCCAAACACACTGGAAAGCCCTTGCAACCAAGAAACATGGATTTGTGTGCCAGCCCATTCCATGTCAGCTAGTACGCAAGCTAGAGGTAGCTCAATGTTGTTGTGCCGCCGGATTTGGTTTGCGAGTTTCATTTGGAGATGTTGAACCAGCCTGAAAGTGATTTCTGCATCCTCAGCAGCATAAGGAAGAGCCTGATCAACGGGCACAAGGTCAAATGTAATTTGTTTTGCACCTTTACCGGCTACACTTTCATAGGTAATGCAGTGATGGTTGAGATATTTTTCGGCCAGTGCATCCATATTTACCGGCTGTCCCGGCTCATCGATATATGCCAGTAACATCGAATCTGCCTCGATGCCCTTCAGATGGATGCCAACGCTGCGTAATATCTGCAGGTCATATTTAATGTTTTGTCCGTATTTACCAATGCCTGGGTCTTCCAGTGCTGGCTTGAGTGCATTCAGCACCTCGTCCAAGGATAGTTGTCTGGGTGTTTCACTTAATAAATCGCGGGCTCGATGGCTGACAGGAATATACCAGCCTTCACCTGCTTTCACTGCAAATGATAAGCCGACTAATTTTGCCTGATGAGGATGTAATGAGGTAGTTTCAGTATCCACAGCAAAAGCCGAAGATTCTGTTAACGCTTTGACGAGCAACTTCAGGCTTTCAGCATTATCAACCAGAATATCTTGCCGTGGGGGGATTGGAGGCTGTTCAGTAGAGTCAGTAGATTCGTGAATGTCGGTTTGGGAAGTTGTAAGTTGTCCGTTTGCGGCTGTTGAAGGTGTATCAAGGAACTCGGCTGTTAGCCTGCGAAATTCCAACAATTCGAATAATTCGCAGAGTTTTTCCCGGTTAGGCTCTCCAATGGTCAGCCCTTCAAGGGAGACTGGCAGGGGGGTATGCTCTTCCAAAGCGACCAGTTTATAGGAAAGTCTGGCCTGATCAGCGAATTGAATAAGATTCTCACGCCTCATTTTCTGTTTGATGTTTGAGGCATTGGCCAGTACAGATTCGAGGTCTCCGTAGGTTTGTAATAGCTCTACTGCGGTCTTGGGGCCAATACCAGGGACGCCCGGAATATTGTCGGAAGAGTCTCCCGTTAAAGCTAATAAATCATGAATTCTATCAGGGTAAACCCCCCATTTTTCCAGGACTTCTTCCGATCCGTATTCCTTCCGACGCATGGTATCGAGCATCCAGATACGTTCTCCAATCAGTTGCATCAGGTCTTTGTCGGTTGAAACAATGGTAACATCCCAGCCCGATTTTTCAGCTTGTCTTGCAAGGGTTGCTATGACATCGTCAGCTTCATAATCTTCAACACAAATACGATTCAGGTTAAATGCGTCCGTGACATCGAAAATATATGGCCATTGTTTGGCCAGATCTTCCGGCATTGGCGGACGATGTGCTTTGTATTCGGGATAAATTCGATTGCGGAAGGTGCCGCCCTTGGGGTCGAATACAACAGCAATATGCGTCGGCATAAGATCCTTTAGAATACTGCGGATCATTTGAACATAGCCAAATACAGCGTTGGTCGGTTGACCTTTGCTGTTGGCAAGATTGTGTTTTACGGCATGAAAGGCTCGGAATACGTAATTCGGACCGTCGATAAGGACAAGATGTGGCATCTGGCAAATGTAGCTTTCTATGAGGCCGGACGCTATATCGGATATTTTTTGTGTGCTTTACAGGGCGTGAATAAAATAGATTACCCGTGAATTGAGATTGAGACATCATTTTTGTCCAGTGTTGCAATGACTGGAGCATGGTCCGAGAACCAAGTGTCGGTGTACATATTAATCGTTTGAAAGGCTTTAGTTATTTTTGGTGTGGTGATGTGGTAGTCAATACGCCATCCGACGTTGGTTTCGCGTGCGCGGCCTCTGTTTGACCACCAGCTATACTGCTCTTTTTCAGGGTATAGTGCCCTGAAGACATCTACAAATCCTTGCCTTGTAAACAAGTGATCAAGCCACGCACGCTCTTCGGGTAGAAATCCGGAGTTTTTTTGATTTCCTTTCCAGTTTTTTAAATCGATATTCTGATGTGCGATATTGATATCTCCGCATAAAATGATTTCACGCCCTTCTTCTTTAAGGCGATGAATGAAAGGTGAAAAATGTTCAAGGAATGACATTTTTATAGCTTGTCTTTCAGCGGTTGATGAGCCGGAAGGGAAATATGCACTAATGATCGACAGATTGCCAAAATCAGCCTGAATATATCGGCCTTCCATATCCATATCCTGCCAATTAGAATCGGAATCGACTGAGTTTAAGCCAATATGTACGTTGTCTGGTTGTGACTTGCTATATAGCGCTACGCCTGAATAGCCGGGTTTATGAGCGAAATGATAATAGCAGTGATAGCCGTTCGGTTTGGCTTCATTCGGGATTTGATGTTGGTGTGCTTTAAGCTCTTGCAGGCAAAGCACGTCGGGATTTTCTTCGGAAATCCAGGCCCAGAATCCTTTGCTGGTTGCTGAACGGATGCCGTTGATGTTGGCTGTAATGATTTTCATGTGAGTTATTCTGCAAGAATGGTGAGGTGGCAGCAATTTTTTTGCAGTATATTGTTTGTTTTATGCGGATGGGGAATAAATAAAAAAAGGTGGAACCCATGGGTCCCACCTTTTAAGTTGTATGCTGTAGCTTATCTTAATCAGTCATGATGAACATGACAGAATAAAATTAAATTGCGATGATGTTCTCAGCCTGAGGACCTTTCGCACCTTGTGTTACCGTGAATTCAACTTTTTGACCTTCAGCAAGAGTCTTAAAGCCTGAGCCAGCGATTGCACTGTAGTGTGCGAATACGTCAGGGCCAGATTCCTGTTCGATAAAGCCAAAGCCTTTTGCTTCGTTGAACCATTTAACGGTACCAGTTGTTGTAGACATAATTCATTTTCCTATTGTTATAAAATTTAGCCTTTCAAGTGAAAGACTGATTAAGCTGGAAGTGTTGCTATGTATTATGAAAAAACCAGACGAGGTGCAAGATAGAACTTCGATGGGTGTTGCATAAAATACTAAAACGTACTTTCAGACGCGGCACATCATAAGATACAGGCATATGGAGTCAATGTTTAATATGGGATGAATAAATGCTCTGATGATATTTTTGTTGAATTTACTGGCTTGGATAAGGTGACACGCATCACTGCTTGTGCTAAGCTGTCAATCCAATATAGAGTCGTTGTGCTATGGGAGGCAGATATGCAGCGTTTAAGTCTTATCACCGTGATGATAATCGGGATATTCACAATTTTTCCGATCTCGGAAGTTTATGCGGCGTCCGGAGTCGGTCGGGCGGTATATGTTAGCGGTGAGGCCTGGGTCGAACGCGGTAGTGTTAAAGAAGTGGTCGAACGCGGTCAGGTTGTTTTGCGTAATGATTTTATTGTAACCGGCGCCAATGGCAGAGTGAAGTTGGTGATGAGTGATGGTTCCAAGGTGTATGTTGGAGCCAAGACACGTATGGGTTTGCGTCAATATTCGATGCAAGGTGACAGTTTGTTTAAAGCGTCACTGGATATGGTGTTCGGTAAGGCGCGGTTTTTTGTCAGTAAATTAACCACTCGCAGCTCATCATTTCAGGTTCGCACTTCTACAGCGGTACTGGGTGTGCGTGGTACTGCATTTGGTGTGCAGGTAACTGAGACCAGCACAATAGTTGTTCAGTTTGAAGGGTCGGTAGGTATTCAAACACCACATGGCCTTGACGTATTGCAGTCGGGTCAGGCTGCGAATATTACCCAGTCAGCAACAGTAATTCGTGATGCAACGCCAGCAGAAATGTCAGGCGGCAATACGGATTTAACACCGGAGAGCGGTGGCGCGACAGGTGGTGATGGAGCAACCAGCGGCGGCGATGGTGGTGCAGCTGGAGATGATGCGGCCGGTGGTGGTGATGGTTCAGCGGGCGGCGCGGCCGGTGGTGGTGATGGTTCAGCGGACGGCGCGGCCGGTGGTGGTGATGGTTCAGCGGACGGCGCGGCCGGTGGTGGTGATGGTTCAGCGGACGGCGCGGCTGGTGGTGGTGATGGTTCAGCAGGTGGTTCGGCTGCCGGTGGCGATGGTTCAGCGGGCGGTGCGGCTGGCGGCGATGGTTCAGCAGGTGGTCCGGCTGGCGGCGGCGATGGTTCAGCGGGCGGTGCGGCTGGTGGTGGTGATGGTTCAGCAGGTGGTACGGCAGGTGGTACGGCAGGTGGTACGGCAGGTGGTACGGCAGGTGGTACGGCAGGTGGTACGGCAGGTGGTACGGCAGG
>Ga0210034_1001702_pt1 | contig 18466 bp, 28 predicted proteins | sample CryGeymeta201505_FD_185466 | JGI IMG/M metagenome (GOLD analysis project Ga0210034, IMG submission 185466) | Groundwater microbial communities from Crystal Geyser aquifers in Utah, USA - Crystal Geyser metaG 2015-05 (SPAdes) (version 2) | ecosystem: Environmental > Aquatic > Deep subsurface >... | reverse complement strand
TGTAGGTTTGACCCCAAATTCCATAAATACTTTTAGTTTTGATAGTAAAGGAGAATGATATGCTTATTACGGTAGATAAGCGTGGAAGCATTAACTTGCCAACAGCGCTCAGAAAAGAGCTTGGACTGGAAAGCGGTTCATACTTAAATCTGACAATCGAGAAAGGAGGAACCATTGTACTTCATCCTGTTTCGATTTATCCGAATATCCAGCTTAGTAAAGGAGGGCTTGCAAAACTACGAGAGGCCCGCAAGAGTGGAAGGGGGAAATTGCCTGACTGGATTGTCAAGGATATGAAAAATGCCCAAACTAATTCCGAGCAAGAAGTTTCTTGAAGATATTGAAAAGGTTCGTTCTAATGTTGTTTTAAGGAAAAATATCGCAAAAACATTAAACCAACTGGAGACTAATCCCCTGCATCCCGGTCTACACCTTGAAAGGATTGTCAACGATCCAACAGCATGGTCTGTTAGGATTGACAGAAGGTATAGGCTTTCTTTCGATCCTTGTAAGTTATTGCCTGCTGGAAATCCTGATTGGTCGGATACTATTTTTCTTTTACGTGTGTTGGACCATGATGATTTATATAAAAATCCAAGATAGCTATTAAGCGGCGAATTCAGGGGACACCATACTTAATTATTGATTTCATGTTTCACAATCCATACCATAGAGTATGGCAGAAATCGTGTGGGGAAAAGTAAGACTGACTAATGTTTTTAAACAACACTATCCTGATTTCAGGGATTGGACAGAGGGGCATGAGGAGGTTAGTGGAGGTTGTTATTGTAGTTGAACGAAGGAAATTTAACCTATGGATATCGCATATTCAAAGAATGACGTATCTGTTCGTTTAAGTTATGAGAGATGGTATCATATAACTGAAAACCATGATGATATGGCAAGTTATTACTATGATGTTCTTGAAACGATTGAGAATCCAGATCTTGTAATCAGAGGCAATAAAGGAACATTAAAAGCAACAAAGAATTTTGGGAAAGACAGATGGCTGGTAGCTGTTTATAGAGAAGTTTCTAAAAAGGATGGTTTTGTAATTACCGCTTATTTTTTAGATAAGAAACCGAAAGGAGAAATAATATGGCAACGCAATTGAAGACAGAAACCTTTATTAAGGGTTGTATGGCTGTTGTATCTGATATTGTAAAACTTCCGCTTGATTATATGTGGATAGATTATGACAGGGAGGCAGATGTCTTGTACATAAGTTTTCAGAAACCTCAAAGGGCTACAAAAACAATTGAAACTGATGATGATATCTTGATTAGAAAAGATAATGATAAAATTGTTGGTATAACGGTTTTGAATGCAAGCACAAGATAAAGGGTTGTATAACATGTTTCACAATCCATACCATAGAGTATGATACTATAGAGTATGGCAGAAATCGTGTGGGGAAAAGTAAGACTGACTAACGGGGACGGATCTTGGGGTCAAGTCTTGAATCTTGACATAGAATCAGCCTTGTGACCCATGACGCTCTGGCACATCAATTCCCTTTTCAATCCTTCCTTATCAAGATTTTACCCTGTTTTGATAAAGAGAGAGGACGATGGACCCATTTTTACCCTGGTATGCGGGTTGGAAAATTTGGCATCACCGGTAACACCCCCGCAGCATACAAGACGGAAGAATAAAGTTCGTTGACTCAAATCTATCACAGATAGAAGAGAGAAGATACAGTAACGGAAATGAACAGGCTGCTTTTTAAAACACATCATCCCACCGATTCCGAAACAAACTTGCCACCCAGGAGCAGGTCAATGGATGTGAGCAGCCTTGTCAAGCACCTCTGCAGCCCATTGGTTCAGGCTTTTCCCTAAAGCTTTTGCTACAGTAAGAGCCTTGGCGTGGGTTTCAGGAGAAACACGGAGCATGAGCTTGCCGGAAGCCGGCTTAAATGGCTTGCGCCCTGCGAACAAAGTGAAGCAATCTCAAGCCTTTGCGATTTCACCGTAAATTACTAGTTAAACCTATAAAATACATTTTAGTCCATCCGTGAATTGCTGCGTATAGCATTATGCTATAATATTGCAAGGATAAGGAGGTTTAGATGACTACATACATAAGAGAGAAAAGGGAACGATTTGAAATTCCAGATAAACTAAAGAATATTTATCGTGAGATGGAGATCTCGCCAGCAGGTCTCCTTAAAAATTATGCATTAAACCTTGTTTATGGCAAGATTCAAAAATGCGAGGCAGAAAACATATTTTTCGAAAAAAAATACGGCTGTACCCTTAGAGAATTCAAACAGAAAATTAAAAAGATGAAGAATGAAGAAAATTTTGAATGGGAAGATGATTTAATGGATTGGGAATTTGCAGTTGAAAATGTGCGATACTGGCAAAAAAAGGCACAAGAACTGAAATAATGAATGAAGGACATACTTGAAAAATACAAAGCCATCATAAAAAGGCATGAGATAGTTGCATGGGATAGCGAACCGACATCTTACCGCTTTAAGGCTAAACTTATTTTCATAGATGGCTCTCAACTTATAGTAAGAGACTATTTCTTCCCAACAGGGCGAAAATACTCATTTCACTGGCAGGACAAAAACGGCAATTTAATAACCCGTTGGGACAACGCTATGCACTGGATGGAGATTGATACATTCCCCCATCATAGGCATGAAATGGATGGTGTTTTTTCTTCAAAAGAAGTAACATTAGAAGGTGTAATGAGTCATATCTATGGTGTTCTGAAGAAACTAACATCTCATAAATGAAGGTTTTTCTCGTTAGTTGAAAATGGGACAGCCTGGCGGTTCTATTTTCTGAACATCTTGAAAACAAATATCATCAAATCAAGGAGATTATTATGGCAAATAAGGCATTATTAGTTGGGATTAACAAGTATAAGATTCCAGGGGTTGACTTGAGCGGTTGTGTGAATGATGTTACGAATGTAAGAGATGTGCTTCTGAAGTTTTTTGGCTTTGCGGTTAAGGAGATAAGGGCGCTTGTGGATGAGAGGGCAACGAAGAAGAATATAATTACAAGGCTCAAGTGGCTTGTGAACAAGGCAAAGGCAGGAGACAGGCTTTTGTTTCATTTTTCAGGGCATGGCTCACAGGTAAGGGACAGGGATGGAGATGAGCTTAAAGACCATATGGATGAGATTATCTGTCCCCATGATATGGAGTGGGACGGTGTTTTTATAACGGATGATGAGTTGAGGGAGATATTCAGCAGCATCCCGAAGGGTGCAAACCTTGAGGTCTTGCTTGATTCATGCCATTCAGGGACAGGCACGAGGGAGGCATTTGCCATAAATACCTTGCCTTCGGAGATGTCATTCAAGCCCCGTTTCCTCGCCCCGCCAATTGACATAGCCTGCAGGGTAGATGATGATTTAGAGGTAAAAAGGATACTTAAAGGAAATAGTAATCCCATTAATCATGTACTTTTTTCAGGATGCAGGGATAATCAGACATCAGCAGATGCATATATACACGGCTCATACAATGGGGCATTTACATATTATTTATGCAAACACTTAAGGGAGATACAGGGCAGTATAACCAGGGCAGAGCTGCTCAAGAGATTACGGGCATCTTTGAAGTTTAACGGCTTTAACCAGACACCCCAGCTTGAGGCTCCAGTCGCTGAAAGGAAAAAGAAGGTGCTGGAGTAAGAGCAGAGGGTGAGAAGTTAAGAAGGTGAGAATAAATACAATTAGTCCTTTGTCGTAGACGGTTCAAATGTCCGTCGTGAGTTAATTGGAAACCGCCGTATACAATGAAGGAAGGACTTAAGGAAACAGCGGGATGGTTTAAAAAAAGCATGCTCACGCAAAGCCGCAGAGGCGCTAAGAGGGGTAATAAATAAAGAGCTTTATATAAGGTTTAAACCTTTGCGTCTTAGCGTCTTGAGTGAGCAGGCGAACGGGCGAGAGGCAGGTTTTTATAATTATGAAAAGATTATTCGATTTTATAATGTCTATATTTTTGCTTGTTATTTTCAGTGTACCGATACTATTTGTTGCGCTCATGGTAAAGCTGACATCCAGAGGGCCAGTGTTGTATTGGTCTGATAGAGTGGGGAAGAACAATACTATTTTCAGGATGCCTAAGTTCCGTACAATGAAGATCGATACCCCGGCAGTGGCTACGCATCTTCTCACAAATCCTGATCGATTCTTGACACCGATTGGGAAGTTTCTGCGCAAATCGAGTCTTGATGAGTTGCCTCAACTTATCTGCATATTAAAGGGTGATATGAGTTTTGTGGGGCCGCGGCCTGCTTTGTTTAACCAGGATGATCTTATTGCATTAAGGACGCAAAAAGGTGTCCATGTCCTCACTCCTGGCCTTACCGGGTGGGCGCAGATTAATGGCAGGGATGAACTCCCCATTCCAGTTAAGGTTGAATTTGATGAATATTATCTTAACCACCGCTCTTTTGCCTTTGACCTTTATACTATCCTTTTGACTGTGCTAAAGGTTATTAGAAAAGAAGGCGTCCAGCATTAAAAAATCGTCTCAAAAAAAATCGTATGGCAGTATATTTGTGCCTTGACACATTTACTGAAATAGTGTATATTTACATTAAGAGGTGATAAATATGGCAAAAGCAAAGATGACACGAGAAAGATTAAGTATTGATGTACTTCCTGAAGAACATAGACGAATAAAGGCCTATGCGGCTCTTCATGGCGAAACAATCCGGGAATATGTCGTTGAAAGTGTGCGGGAGCGTTTACGCCAGGAAGCTGAAGAGAGAGGATTATCAGCTTTAACTATGAATCTAAATCAAGATCCTGTCTTAAAGGAATTATGGGATAACGAAAAGGATGCCGCATACGACAAAATATAAACGGGGAGATATAGTTCTCGTTGATTTTGGCTTTTCCGAAGGAACCGGATCTAAGAAAAGACCTGCCTTAATAATAAGTAGTGATAATTATCACAAGGGCCGACAAGAGGTAATCGTTGTGGCTATCACAGGGAATATAAAAAGGGTGCTATTCGGTGATACCAAGATAGATAAATGGAAAGAGGTAGGACTTATCTACCCGTCTTTGGTTACAGGAATTATACGAACAATAAAAGATAACATGATAATTCACAAGTTAGGAACTCTATTGCAGCAAGACTTCCAAAAGGTACAAAAGAATCTTGGGAAGGCAATGGGATTCTAAAATGTGAATCACAGGTCGTTTTTTTTGACTTGAAGATACTGTCTTTGACGTTTTTGAAGGTGACGCGCGCGGAATATGAATTAAGCCGAGAGATAGAACGAATGCTTAGCAGTTTAATCAGGAAGTTAAGCAGCAAACCTGTCTGCGTGCAACGCACAGACAGATAGGCAAGACAACTTTGTGCCTCTGTGCCTTTGCCCCTATGAACCTAAGTAATACAAACGCATAAAATCAAGTTACCCCCCACCCACCCCTCCCCCTCAAGGGGGGAGGGTTAGGGAAAGAAAAAAATAGGGGTCAGGTCTTTAATCTTGCTCTTTGTGTCTTAGGTATGCATAATATATTTCATGGCGAGACCGTTAAGAATTGAGTATGATGAGGCATTGTATCATGTTACTTCAAGAGGCAATGAGAAAAAAACCATCTTTAAAGACGATGCAGACCGCAATATCTTCCTCGACATACTTTACAAGGTAAACAAGAGATATAACTGGATATGTTATGGTTATTGTCTTATGGATAACCATTATCATCTTGTCATAGAAACACCTGATGGCAAGCTTTCAAGAGGGATGAGACAGTTAAATGGGGTTTATACACAGATATTCAATAAGAGACATGAACGCGTAGGCCATATATTTCAGGGTAGATACAAGGCGATATTGATACAGAAAGAAAGCCATTTACTTGAGGTTTGCCGGTATGTAGTATTAAACCCTGTCCGTGCAAAAGCCGCAAAAAGTATTGAGGATTGGAAGTGGAGCAGTTACCGTGCAACAGCGGGGAAAGATAAGTCACATCCTTGTTTGACAACAGACTGGATATCAGGTCAGTTTGCAAAACAGAAAAAGACAGCGGAGAAGAAATACAAGGAATTTGTAGAGGCAGAGATAGGTGAGAAAGGGATATGGGAAGATGTGAAGGGTCAGAGCATCCTCGGGAGTGATGAATTTGTAAAAAAACTAATTGGATATGTAAAGGGTTATGAAGATATAAAAGAGATACCAAAAAGTCAGAGGTACATAAATAGACCTGCACTTAAAGAAATTTTTAACAAAGAAAAGTTGTTAAATAAAAAAGATAGGAACAAACAGATAAAAGAGGCGGTTAACAGATATAGTTATAGCCAAAAAGAAGTTGCAGATTATCTTGGGTTGTATTATACAACAATAAGCAGGATTGTAAATGATAAATAGTAAAAGTAAAGACCTGACCCTATTTTACTATTTTACTAATGCCTAAAATATTCAAATTAGGTTACCTATTTAGGCATTGACATACCCGAAATAAATACGTATACTATACGTATAAAGAATGGGGGATTTAAATGCAAAAGAAGTTGACTATAACAGTAGATGAGAAAATTTATGAAGGTCTTTATAAGATCATTGGCCCGCGCAAAATTAGTAAATTTGTTGAGGAACTGGTACGCCCACATGTCGTACACCCAAATCTGGAATCGGCCTACGCCCAAATGGCAAAAGACAAAAAGCGGGAAGATGAAGCCTTGGAGTGGGCAGAGACAACTTTTAAGGATATAGCCCATGAAAAGAGGTGAGATTTGGTGGGTTAATTTTGATCCTTCAATTGGTGGAGAAATTAGGAAAAAACGCCCTGCTGTTATCGTTAGCAATGATGCGTCAAATAAGTTTCTCAATAGAGTTCAGGTTGTTCCTCTAACAAGCAAGGCAGATCGTCTATATCCCAGTGAGGCGCTTGTTATATTTGACGGCAAAAAAAGTAAGGCGATGGCCGATCAGCTAACTACTGTAAGCAAGTTACGACTATTTAAACGTGCCGGCGTGTTTTCAGAAGAAGAGATGCTAAGGATCGGCGAGACAATCAAAATACAATTAGATATTTACTGAATACGGGCTAACAAATCAAATCCAGCGGATGGCTTTCAGCCGCCACTGATTTAGGTCGTTGAACCTGTAGAAAAAGTCTTGAAACCCTCATAAAAACGCCATATGATTACAAAGAGCAAACCACAACAGGGGTTAGCTTTGAACATACCCTTCATTATTTAATAGATAATGAAATAGACCTGTCCATATTTGACCTGCGATACAACAACGACGATATGGGCGCGCCTGCATATGACCCAGCGATCCCCTTAAAGACAATACTGTATGCCTACTCAAGGGGTATAACCTCAAGCCGGAAGATAGTGCGTTGCTGTGAAGAGAACATAGTATTCATGGCATTATCAGCAGACACCCGGCCTCACTTTACAACCATAGCAGATTTCATCTCATCAGCGGATCAAGAGATCATCAGATTATTTCTTCAGGTTTTACTGACGTGTGACGAAATGGGGCTGATCGGCAAGGAGATGTTTGCAGTAGATGGATGTAAGATGCCCTCCAATGCCTCCAAGGAGTGGAGCGGGACCAAGGAGGAGCTTCAGCACAAGAAAGACAAGATGGAGCAGGCGATAAAGCAGATACTCACAAGGCATCGTGAAATGGATATTAAGGAGAAAGACAAAGGGATAATCGAGCAGGAAGAAAAGTACGTTGAGACCATCAAAAGCAAAGTAAAAAAGATAAAACAATGGCTCAAAGAAAACGATGACAAGCCGGGCAAGACAGGCAAGCCGATCAAGAGCAACATCACAGACAACGAATAGAGGAAATGTTGAGAAATATAAAGAACAGTTCAGGAAAGAGCGGGCAAAATACTTCGGGGCAAGCGAATTATATCGGGCAAAAGAGTTCACGATAAGCGAGGACAAGAGGTTCTGCATTTGTCCTGCGGGCAAGCGCCTCTACCGAAACGGCAGCAACGTGATTTTGGATAGGAACACAGCGATCAAATTTCGAAGCCGAAAGACTGATTGCCGTGTATGCGAAGTGCGTGAGAGATGTTTAAGGAATCCTGATACGAGCGAAGTGCGCCAGGTATGTTTTCTTCAGGGGCGTGTGGAAAGCATTTCCGAAACCTTCACCGAAAAAGGGTCTTCGGGAGAAATAAACCCAGAAAATAACTGATATAAATTTTAAGAAAGCAGGGACTTTTTAAAAATGACTTTTTCTACGGACTCGTTACCCGTTATAATTTTATTAAGGCAGCAATCTTAAAAAAGAGGAAGCCTGGTGATAAAATCATTCCGTGACAAGGGCACAGAGGATATTTTTGATAGGCAAAATACCAGAGAGGCGCGTCATATCTGTCCGCAACAAATTTGGCGGGTGGCACAACAAAAACTCGATCAACTAAATGGAGTCGTTTCCTTGGAGTCCTTGAGAATTCCGCCTGCTAACTTTCTGGAAGCCCTTAAAGATGATCGGAAGGGACAGCAAAGCATACGGATTAACGATCAATCCCGCATTTGCTTTGTGTGGACAGACGATGGCGCAGAGAACGTAGAAATTACCGATTACCACTGAATAAGGAGGTGGAGGAAGATGATTCGCATACCCAAAAATGGTCCGCCGACACATCCCGGCGAAATGCTGTTGGAAGAGTTTCTCAAACCCCTGAAAATGACACAGAGTGAATTGGCGGAAAAACTTGGGGTTTCGTATCCTCGTGTTAATGAACTGATTAAAGGTAAGCGGGGGATAACCCCTGATACAGCACTTCGTCTGGAAAAACTTTTCGGCATGGAGGCACAGTTTTGGCTTAATTTACAGCTGGCTTGGGATTTATATCATGTAACTCACTCTTCAACTGCGGCGGAGATAAAAAAGATAAGAAGATTACCTGCTCTTACCCATGGCTAAATGCTATCTTGATTATCCAACCAGTACTTCGTTTATCTTGCCTACTTTCCAGCAATCGCATTCTGGATTCTTGATGGGTACTTTCTATGGCAGGAGCGGCTATTCCGAGCACTCTAAGAGTGAACTTTGGGGACATTGTTGATTACGTTGACTTAATCTCTTTCGGCGGGCAGCCGTTCAATATCGCTAAATCAACAGGAATATCTCTTTGAACTTTGATTAGATAGTCTCTCAAGACTTTCTTTACTTCTTTTTTGATTTGAGCCAACGTGCAAAATCGAGACATGCGGGAATCTGCTCCCTGTTCAGATCAGGGAATTCCTGAATAATCTTTTCGACGATATTTGCCGACAGCCAGGAAAGTTTATCTGTAATCCAGCGGGAAACAGCTTTGTCAATCGAGGGCCCAAATACTTCGGGAGCACCTGATTTTGCATTAAATTTTTCGTTTAAGTTGAAGTTTCCGAGCTTGCAAGCTTGTAAACCTATAAGCTACTATTATATATATCATGAAAAAAACAAAAAGACTCAGACCTGACTGGGATGAATATTTTATCGGCATTGCAAAGGCAGTCTCAACAAGGGCTACATGTTTAAGAAGAAAGTACGGTGCGGTTATCACAAAGGACAACATTATTGTAGGTACTGGTTATAATGGTGCTCCGGTAGGGATGAAGGACTGCCTTGAGGTGGGTAAGTGTACAAGGAAAGAACTCCAGATTCCACATGGTGAGAGATACGAACTTTGTTATAGCGTTCATGCAGAGGCAAATGCAATTATTCGTGCCTCTGTTGATGAATTAAGGGGGGCAACAATATATATATCGGGTATCGATGATAGAAAGAGGGAATGTTATTCTGAGCCCTGCATGATGTGTAAGAGGATGATGCTGAATTCGAGGATAGCCAAGGTTGTTTATTCAGACGGGAATAATAGATTTGTTGTCGCTGACCCTAAGAAATGGCTTAAGAAAAGGGTTTAGCCATATTATTCATGAAAGTAAATATACACACCCCTTAATCCCCTCTTGATAGAGGGGAAATAAGAATTATAGCCTCCCCTCTATCAAGAGGGGTTGGGGGGGTGTGTTATGAAAAATAGAGGTGAAATAATGAAAACTGTTCTTGTAACAGGATGTGCTGGATTTATCGGGTGGAAGGTAACGGAGCAACTTATTGATTCGGGTACAAATGTCGTCGGCATTGACAATATAAATGATTATTACGATCCACGATTGAAAGAATGGAGACTTAATAAACTAAGGGTCAAGGGTCAAGGGTCAAAGGCCAAAAGTAGTACAGAATTCAACTTTCATCAATGTGACATTGGAAATTTCAATGAGGTCAAAACAATTTTTTCCCGTCATACACTGGATGCTGTTATCAATCTTGCTGCGAGGGCAGGGGTGAGGGCATCTGTAGAAGACCCATGGGTTTATCTTGATACTAATATCAAGGGCACCTTAAATCTTCTTGAGTGTTGCAAGGAATTTAGTATCAATAAGTTCGTTTTAGCATCCACTTCAAGCCTTTATGGTCTTAACAAAATGCCTTTTAAGGAGACAGATAAAACTGATTCTCCTTTAGCACCCTATTCAGCAACAAAAAAGGGCGCTGAAGTCCTCTGCTACAGTTACCATTATCTGTATGGCCTCGATATAAGTATACCGAGATATTTCACAGTATATGGCCCTGCAGGAAGGCCTGACATGAGCATCTTTATATTCATAAAAAATATAGATAATGGTATCCCGATAACTGTGTTTGGAGACGGCAAACAGCAAAGGGATTTTTCTTATATAGATGATATAGCTAAGGGGACATTAAAATGCCTCCAGCCTGCTGGATACGAAATATTCAACTTCGGCAGTGACAACTCTGTTGAGTTAATGTATGTGATAAACCTGATAGAAGATGCCCTCGGTAAGAAAGGCGTTATGAAGTTTTTACCCAGACATCCTGCTGATGTTTTTGCAACTTGGGCACATATTGAAAAGTCTAAAGAGAAGTTGAACTGGTATCCAAAGACCACAATAGAAGAAGGCATCAAAAAAACCGTTGAATGGTATATCGAAAACAGGGAGTTTGTAAACAGTCTCAAAAGTCCATAGCACGCTTTGCATTTTACCCAAAGGCATCAGGGACACGCAGGCTGACCTTATTTGGTCATTGTTCTTTGAAGTTTGAATTTACTGATAAGGACTAAAAAGAATAATTTACTTCAAACTTTCAAGGGCTTTTATGATATTAAGTCCTGTGAACCGGTTCTTCTTTCCTTTATTGTTTATTACACAGGTAGGTGTAGCAGTAATTTTATCTTCCTTTAAGTAATTACTAAAAACACCAAATGTAGACTTTGTATCAAATGACTTAAATCCTATACCTTTTTTCTTTAAAAAGGCTTTTAATTTTTCATTTTCGGTTATCTTTTCCTTTGCTGCTTCAAATAGGATAGCCCTTGCACGAAGGACATGATCGAACTCTTTCTTCTCATTTACAATATAAAGAAAATACTTTGCATATAAAGTGGTCTGGGCATGAATAGGCGTATCAATAAACGTAATGTTTATTATATTCTTTTTAACTAAATCGGTAATTACAGGCTCTAATTTCGGCTCTAACGCACTGCAGGGACCACAAAAATAATCCGTATATAATCTCACCTTTATCTGACCATTACCAAAAGAAGGCTGTAGGATGTCCTCTGCATAAGCAGGGGTAAGCGACCCTTTAAATAAAACTGAAAACAGAATGAGGCCAAAAACTACAGAAATGGTTATAAAAATCTTTTTAGACTTTTCAAAGTTTAATAAAAATAGAAGAAAAATAACAGCGCCAAAAGACAGACAGTAGAAACAAAAAACATTATTATTTATTTGAAATCCTAAAAGATACAACTCTGCCCCCAGGCCAAAGGATAGTAAAAATAAAAAGATTAAACCCCTTTTCAGAAGATTAGAAAGGGTTAACATCCCCATATAGAAGATCCCCAAATAATTAAGACTTGAACCAAAGATGGTGCCCCGCAAGTATTCGCATGCCCCTCCGCAAATACTATATAAAATAACAATAGTAATGCCAATTAATGGCAGTATAATATTTATCCAGTACCTCATGTCTGCCTATTAAGTCTGCATGTCAAAGAAAACAGAGACTGCAATGGCCGGGATACCGGATGAGTTTTCATCCTGTCTTATTCACTCTCGTCAGTCATTACCTCATCCGCCAGCTCATCTACGTCGTCGGGTGTTACAGGAAAATAACGGGAAAGTAAATCTCCTGCCTCTTTAATAGCCTCGCAGAGGGCATCACAGGCGCGACCATCTTTTATTCCTTCGGAAACAATCCTTGCAAATTTATTCAGGGTCTCCTGTTCAATCTTTTCATAAATGCCCTTGTCCGCAAGTACCCAGACTTTTCTTTCGAGCAGGGACAGAAAAAATAAAACACCTGTGTTTTTTTTAGTTTTATAAAGCCCTTTTTCATAAAATGCCCTCACAGCCCTGAGCCTTACTGCATCTTCTTTCCTTTTTATTCCTATAAAGGTAGTCTTAAGTATAGGCACTTTTTTAAATATAAATCTACAGGGGAAAAAGAATAAAAAACTCAGGGGGATATATGGCCAGATTGATGAATGAAAATATGAAATTGTTACAATCAGAGATAAAAGACTTCCTATAAGTACGCCGCCCATTGCCTCAGCCTCAATATATTGGTCACTGCCGTTGACCACCATAACAGCAACCTCTCCGATTGTGCGGGATTCAACATCGTGGATTGTTTCCTCTATCCGTTTTTTTCCTTCTTCAGTAAAAAATTTATCTGCCTTTGAATAATGTTTCATCACCAGCCTCCTGACGCCCCTCCTCCTCCAAAGCCGCCGCCGCCGAACCCTCCGCCAAATCCGCCACCAGAACCACTATAACCTCCACCATACCAGAAACCTCCGCCTCTATAATGCCTTCCTGATGAGAAAATCACAGGAAGAAATAGCCCGGCACCCAATCCTAAAATGGCGAGAATTACTAATGTGACAAACCCAAGAGGTAATCCCATGAGATACATAAAAAGCGGTAATCCGACCGCACCCCCAAGCCCTCCAATGATACGGGAGAAACTTCCGAGGACAAGCAGTATCATTCCCCCGAAAATCAGGAAGGTGAGGATTTGTGAAGACCTCTCATGTTTCTGAGGATGGTGATTTCCACTATCTTTAAACTCTCCTCTTGTTGCGTCTATTAATGAAGATACTCCTGCAATGAAACCACCGTCAAAATTTCCTCTTTTAAATCTCGGTTTTATGACAAGGTCAATAATCCTGCCTGCCATCAAGTCCGTTAACCTTCCTTCAAGCCCCCGTCCCACCTCAATCCTCATCTTCCTGTCCTGTTTTGCAGCAATAAAGATTATGCCGTTGTCTTTGCCTGCCTGACCGATCTTCCAGGTATCACCGACTTTAATGCCAAAATCTTCAATCTCTTCACCTTCAAGGGACGGAATGGTCAGGATGACTATCTGTGTTGAGTCTGTTTGTTCGAAGGTCCTCAATTCATTCTCGAGTTCAGCCTTTGCTGAAGGAGATATCATATTAGCATAATCATTTACATAGCCTTGAAGTTTAGGGATATCAAGAGCGTGGGCAGAAGGAACAAAAAGTAAAAATAGAACATAAAAAATAATAGTGATTAAAAAACAATTAAATACTATCCCCCTCCCCTTAATCTTCAATTTAGAATTTTACCTTCGGCGTCTTCTCAGTACCTGCCTCAGCCTTGAATGGTTCTTTAAGTTTTAGATGCAACAAAACCGAATTTGTTAAGTTGTTGGGAAATACCCTTATCGAGGTATTGAATATCTCCACAGTCTTGTTATAACGCGTGCGTGCAACATTTATCCTGTTTTCTGTTCCTTCAAGCTGATGCTGGAGGTCCTGAAAGTTCTGGTTTGCCTTAAGGTCAGGGTATCTTTCTACCACAACCATAAGCCTTGAAAGTGCACTGCTCATTGCAGACTGTGCATCCTGAAACTGAGTAAATGTCTTCGGGTCATCAAGCATATTCTTTGACATCTGTATAGTGCCGACCTTTGCCCTTGCCTCTGTCACCGCCGTAAGGGTTTCCCTCTCATGCTTTGCATACGCCTTGACAACCTCCACCAGATTCGGGACGAGGTCATTTCTCCTCTGGTATGCTGCCTCAACATCACCCCATGATGCCTTCACAGCCTCTTCATTCGCCTGCATCACGTTATACCCACAGCCTGAAACAGTTAAAAGCAAACATATGAATGCGATATACATTAGCTGTTTTTTCACTCTTTCCTCCTTATTCTTTTTTTAATTATAGCTTTCTCGTAAAGTTATATTTTAACTCAAAAGACCCAATAACACCATACAACATTTTAAAAAAATTTAGGAAATCAGGTGTTTTGACGAGTTTTGATTGGATCTGCTTACTTTTATGTAACTTGACTCGAACAATTGATAGAATTACAGCCAATGAATTGTGTAAACAGGCTGGATTAAAGCCGAAGTTCTAAAAATCTTAATACACCCCTCTATCCAGTGTCCTGTACTGAATGGCCTCTGAGACATGGTGGGATTGGATTTCCTCTGATGCCTCAAGATCTGCAATGGTGCGGGATAATTTCAGTATCCTCGTATATGCCCTTGCAGAAAGGCCGAGTTTGTGCATCGCAGTTTCAAGAAGTGCTTGCGCATCAGGATGAAGCTTACAATATTTCTTTATATGCCTTGTCTTCATCTGCCCATTTGAATAAATCTTCTTATCATTCTTAAAACGTTCAAGCTGGATCTCCCTTGCAGTAACAGCACGTTTTCTTATGTCCTCTGATTTATCCCCTGAATATTCATTAGATAATTCTTTATAAGGCACTGCCGGGACTTCTATATGGATATCAATCCTGTCAAGAAGCGGGCCTGAAACCCTGTGCCTGTAACGGTGAATCTGACCCGGGGTGCATGTGCATTGATGTCTGCTGTCTCCAAAATATCCGCATGGACAGGGGTTCATGGCAGCAACGAGCATAAAGCTGGCCGGATAAGTTATAGACGCTACAGCCCTTGATACGGTCACTTCCCCATTTTCGATAGGCTGCCTTAAAACCTCAAGGACGTTTCTCTTAAATTCTGGTAACTCATCAAGAAAAAGGACTCCATTATGAGCGATGCTCACTTCACCAGGTTTTGGTACCTGTCCACCGCCAATTAATGCAACATCTGATATTGTATGATGCGGTGAGCGGAAAGGTCTTATTGCAAGCAAAGGCTGTCCATCTTTGAGGAGGCCGGCAACACTATGGATTCTTGTCGTCTCTAATGCCTCATCAAATGTCATGCCCGGCAGTATTGTCGGAAGCCGTCTGGCAAGCATTGTCTTCCCAGAACCAGGAGGACCAATCATCAGCACATTATGCCCGCCAGCAGCAGCAACCTCAAATGCCCTTTTGGCATGTTCCTGACCTTTTACCTCCACAAAATCGTCCTCGTATATAGAGTTTTCTTCCATCGCCTTATGAACATCTATCTCGAAAGGCACCTTGAGATTGCCATCCCTGAGAAATTCGACGACTTCGGGGAGGTTCTTTAATCCGAATACAGGTACACCCTTAACAACCGCCGCCTCTGGCGCATTCTCCTCAGGAAGGATCACACCTTTTAACCCAAGCTCTTTTGCCTTCAGGGCCATTGATAAAGCACCCCTTACAGGCTTTATCTTCCCATCAAGTGAAAGCTCACCTGTAAAGAGATAACCATCAGCCGAACTTAATTCAATCACACCCTCGGCCGCAATAATCCCAATTGCAATCGGGAGATCAAAAGATGAACCCTCTTTCTTTAAGTCAGCAGGTGCAAGATTAACTGTAATCTGCTTAAGCGGAAAAAGAAACCCGATATTCTTAAGTGCAGCCCTGACCCTGTCCCTCGACTCCTTAACAGCAGCATCAGGCAGACCAACCATCGAGAAATGAGGGAGCCCCCTTGATGCAATATCTACCTCGACCTCTACAGTATGGGCGTCAATACCTATAATACTTGCGCTGAGAACCTTAGAAAGCATGGTAGATTATATTTATTAAGCCAGAGGAAATGCAAGAGAGCAGAAGGCAGATTTTTTGATTGTGTTCAACCTTTTTAAGTAAGGGGGTTAATTAGAATTTTATTATCCTCATAAACCACCATATGGAAAAGCCGAATAGTAATGTCCCCAACACTATTATTCCTGCTATATCGTGCCATACATAGGCAATTCCGTTACCTTTGAATAATACGCTGTAGCCGAAATCTATGAAATATCTCATTGGTGATATGAGGCTGGCCCATTGCATCCATGGCGCCATGGCTTCGGGTGGTGTCCATGCGCCTGAGAGAAAGAGCATCGGCGCAAGGATCAGCAGCAAAATCATTCCGGCCTGTGGAAGGTTTCTGGATATTGTTGCAACGGCAATACCGAGACTTGACATGGTAAAGACATAAATGGCAGCAACACTATAGAAAAATAATAGGTTGCCCCTGATCGGGACGCCATAAATAGACTTCAGGATAAAAAATATGCTCAATAGGGAAAGTGACAGGACTATGACGATTGTGGGGATTATCTTTGCCAGGAATATTTCCCCCGGCCTTAAAGGGCTTACAAGGAGTTGCTCTACAGTCCCGTATTCCTTTTCCCTCACCGTTGCTGCTGCTGGAAGGAGAAGGGATACCATGGTGATCATATAGAAAAAATCCAGCATACTGACAAACCATGAATGTAGGGTGTTGGGGTTGAACTCAACCCTCAGTCGCTCATCAATGATGGGCAGGTTCTGAAAGGCTGCCCTCGTAAATTTCCCCTGCTTCTCTAAAATCTCTATTGAATATTCACTTGAAATCTGGGCTACATAGGCGATGGCGACGGTAGCGGAAAGGGAAATGGTACCATCTGTAATGGCCTGGATCTTTGCCAGCTTACCACCTGTTATCTTACGTTGAAAATCAACAGGAATAATTATTGCCATGGATGCCTTGCCACTGTCAAGCCATTCGGTGATTTCCTTTTCATTTGTTATATGCGACAGTATCTTGAAATAAGGCATCCTGAAACGGCCAATAAGTTCACGGCTAACAGGACTTTTATCCAGGTCATAGATGACAGTTGGGAAATTCCTTACCTCCAGGGATATGGCATGTCCTGCAATATAGATTTCCCCTATGAATGCCCATGCAAGTATAAAGAGAAGGGCATTATCCCTTAGAATCTGCAAAAACTCTTTGCGGGCAAGGGATAATATCCGGCTGAACATCAGCCTATCCTCTTTTTAAAGGAAGCTATGGCGATTGTATAAACAATGGCTGCATACAGCATAAGCGCGGCCACATCCCATACATAATAGTTAACCCCCAGTCCCTTGAGATAAACACCCCTTACCATACCCATAAAATAAGTGGCCGGAATGAAACGGCTCACAATCTGTCCTGTCATATCCTGACTTGTGATAGGAGACAAAAAACCTGAATAAAGAAAGGCTGGAACAACTGTTATTAAAAAGGTGATGATCATTGCCGCAACCTGCGTGCGTGAGATGATTGATACAAAGAGCCCTATCCCGATAGTGCAGGAGATGTAAAGGATTGCTCCAAGTGTGAGAACGAGAAAACTGCAGGTAAAGCTCTTCTATAAGCTCATCCTTATCTTGATCGGCCTTCTGCCTTTTCCCTATAAATAACTCTGTTATGCCATTGCTTGCTATAGCCTTCCAGTTCCTTATCTGCCCAGGATGAACCTGATACTGACTTGCCAATTCAGATGTGGTCTTATCTTCCTTTATTGCCTCTAATGCCACTTTTGCCTTAAAGGCCGGGGGATAGTTTGCCCTCATTTTCTTCATGGACCTCCTCTTTTTTTGACCTCAACTGTAACTTAACATACTGTCCGATTTTCTGGGTCCATTATATTCTAAGTCTACTATCTTAATTCTTTTATTATGGCTTTTATAATACAGGTTAAGCAGAGTTTCAACACCATATCTGGTATCTTTCATCTTCCAAAGAATAGGCAATATATCCTTTCTATAAAGGGCTCTTTCACCACCAAGCCAATCGTCAATAGGCTTTGAAATATCCACTTTTGGATTTTGTTCTGAGCAACGACGACCGATTACCATATCTGCTTGATCGAATATTAAAGGTGCTATTAGTTTTTCGATATGTTTGTAATTCAGTCCAGTAATATCGGCATCAACAAAGACAAGGATTTTTCCATTCGAAATTTCTGCACCACTTACCATTGCGTATGCTTTCCCTTTATTTTCTTTAAATTCTAAATAATGAAATTGATAAAATTGTAATTGTTGTATTTGTTGTATTTGTCTTAATATTTTCGCCGTATTGTCGGTTGAACCATCATTCACTACAATAACTTCGTCAATCAATTTGCAATTTAGTAAGCTGACCACTACTTCTTTGACAGTTTTTTCTTCATTAAAAACTGAGACTATCGCTGATACCTTATTTTTGCTTATCATTTTGGGTTTCTGTTCTCTAAAAAAAGATGTTCATTCTAAGCATTCTTCTT
>Ga0210034_1001688_pt1 | contig 18584 bp, 13 predicted proteins | sample CryGeymeta201505_FD_185466 | JGI IMG/M metagenome (GOLD analysis project Ga0210034, IMG submission 185466) | Groundwater microbial communities from Crystal Geyser aquifers in Utah, USA - Crystal Geyser metaG 2015-05 (SPAdes) (version 2) | ecosystem: Environmental > Aquatic > Deep subsurface >... | reverse complement strand
TCAAACTGTCACATAATGTCATATCCTTGTTGATAGGCGTATAGGAAATAGCTAACTGCGGTGCCGTTAGACCCCCCTGAATTGACGCAGTGCCTGACACATTTAATGCCCATTGACCTTACTATATCAATAGTTCTGTCATACGAGCCATTATCAATCACAACAATATCGTATCCTATATTATGATCTATTAAATCTTGTAGTGTGGCTGCAATATTTTTTTCTTCATTATAGGTAATGACCGCTATAAGAATTTTCATGCGGACGCCTCCTTTATTTTTGCGGGATTACCGATGACTGTCACATTATCAGGAACATCTTTTGTGACAACAGCTCCTGCCCCTATGATCGCATTTTTTCCAATTCTTAAGCCGCCCAGAACCACTGTATTTGCGCCAATATACGCACCTTGTGCAATGTGAACATGACCGCAAATTGTTGCACGAGGAGAAATTGTTACAAAGTCTGCGATATCAACATCATGTGCGACACATGCTCCTGAATTTATTTTGACGTGGCGTTTGATTTTAACTGAAGATGAAATAATAACGCCTGCTTGTAATACACTGCCATCACCTATATTGGAGGATGGAGAGATAATGCAGCTTTGATGAATAAGGGCAGAAAATTTAAGGTTTAATGTTGCATATTCTTTGGCTAATTTCTCGCGTATCGCAGGCTTTTCCGGAGTGAGATGCAATGTTGCATCTTGATACTGTGCTAATATGCCTCTCGCTTGCGCGTCTGTACCCAAGTAAGAAGCTTTTAAATTATCGCGTTTGACTGAATCAATATATCCATAGACTTCTAGATTCTGTGAGGTGCACAGCTCCTCTAGCTCAATAAAACCGCCTATGAAAATTATGCCGGGCATGATCGTAACGCCTCACTCAATTTATCACAGACGTAATCAACGGCTTCGCTACCCATGTGGCCATATAATGGTAAAGTAATTAAACCATTTGCAGCACGTTCTGTCATTGGCACATCGCGGGCAAAGGGTTTATAAACTGTAAAATGATGAACAGGTGGATAATGCATACTCGTCATGATGCTATGATCTTTTAGATAAGCACGAATCCCATCACGCCTTTCAGACCCGCCATCAATCCAGCACGGGAAAATATAGTATGAAGAAGAGCCGCGTATGTGAGCAAATGGTAATATTAGATCATCTTCCATTTTCAAACGCTCGTAATACTGCGTACAATAATTTTTGCGCGCTGCAATATCGGCAGGGAGTTTTTCAAGCTGAACACGCCCAAGCGCAGCATGTATGTCATCCATCCTATAATTATATCCGACACCAACAACATCATACCCTGATGAATGGCCTTGTGCTCTTTGATAAGAGAGTGTTGTCATACCGTGCGAGCGTAATAATTTTGCATGATCGAAAAGTGCCTCGTCTTTCATGACAATCATACCCCCCTCACCCGTGGAGAGGTTTTTATTTGAGAAAAAACTAAAACATCCAACATCGCCCCACAAGCCCATGGCAATATCATCATAAACTGCCAGCGGCGCATGACATGCGTCTTCTATGATTTTAAGACTATGTTTTTGTGCAAGAGCAGAAATTTTATGCATTTCACAGGCATGGCCGCCATAATGCATTACAATTATTGCTTTTGTATTTGGCGTAATACAGCGTTCTATATCTTCTGGATTAATCGTTAAATCCTCTAGGGAGGTGACATCCGCAAAAACGGGCGTTGCGCCAACATAACGTACAGCATTTGCCGTAGCCACAAATGTCAAGGAAGGTAAAATAACCTCATCTCCTTCGCCAATATTAAGAAGAAGCATAGCAAGGTGTAGAGCCGCCGTACAATTTGCTAAACTTAACGCAAAGGGAGCTTTGATAGCTCTAGAAAACTCTTGTTCAAAGGAATCACACTCTGGACCTATCGAAAGCCATTTACGTTTGAAGACCTCAAGTACTGCTTTTTCTTCACGCTCGTCATAATTCAAATCAAAAAGAGGGACTGCCATACTCATTGTTCTATCACCGCGTCACATTAGTAATTAATTTTAAAGCCACAAGGAGCAAAACAACGCCTACACCATATTGCCAATTCAACGGTTCTTTAAACAAAACAAATGATGCGAGCGGAATAACAATAAAACCAAGCGCCACAAACGGATAAGCAACAGATAAATTCACCTGTTGTAAAACAGAAACCCATAATAGTGTAGAAAATGCATAAAGAGCTAAAGCGCCTATAAACCAAGGATTGAAAGCCAAACTAAACACAGAACTTATATTATTTATAGCTGGCGCATTTTGTGCTGCCATCTTAAAAAAAATCTGGCCTGTCGCCATCAAAAGCGAAAAGCTACATAAAAGAAAAAGATTTAGATATGTCATTATTGCTTCTTTCTACTATCCGTCGTAACGACCTTTCATAGTAATAACATCAAATGTGTTAATGTATAATGGTATTTTAGGTAACTTTTCTTTTGATATGCCAGTTAAAAACTGCACTATACTGCCAAAATTATAATATTTGCCATGATAGCGACATGATACGATACTAAAACCTGCTTTTTCCATCATATCGCCCAATGTCTTTGGCGTAAAAAAATAAATATGTAAGGGTGGCACCATCATGCGCCATCTTTTACCTGTTAAGCGGGCATGTAAGCTGTCAAAACTCCCTGTGCAGACGTACGCTCCACCGCCAGGCTTTAGCACTTGCGCACCTTTTTTCAACATTGATAATGGATCAAGCAAATGCTCAATTGTATCAAGCATTGTGAACATAGTGTAATCGCGGCCTAAATCTGATTGGAGAAAATCTTCTGATTTAACATTCACTTTATATATTTGTTGGGCCGCTTTAGAGGCATACTCTGAACATTCATAACCTGTTACATCCCAACCACGTTTTTTTGCCTGCTCAAGAAAAAATCCAAATGCACTCCCGACTTCGAGTATATTTCCCTTAGGGAAATGCTTTTCAATATCTTTTAAAATGGCGTTATTGTTACGGTCGTGAAAAGCCTTATCTGAAACATATCCAGGATATGCCGTTTCATAGTAGTCTGCTTCATATGCCCCTTCAATGTCTGCTTGTGTCACCGATGCGCTGACAAGAGAGCATGTAGCACATTTATAAACATCAAATTTCTTATCTGTACGAAAACCATTAACGGTATACAGCCTATCTAAATTATCGCTCTCACATAAATTACATTTATTCATAACGATCCTCTAACCTTGTTTTATACCATTCATAGGTTTTCTTAACGCCTTCTTCCAACGATACCTTCGCCTTAAATCCTGTTAAATCAAATAATCTTGATGTATCAGGGCACCTCCGTGGCGGCGAGCCTGGTGTTTCAGGTGCGTCAACAAGTTCAGTGTTTGCTCCTATTGTTTCCACAATTATTTTAGCCAAATCGCGCATTGTTATTTCCTGCGAAGAGTTTCCAACATTAATCACGTGACTAACATCGCCTGGTAATTTTACACATGCCATGATCGCCTCAATTGCATCGTCAATATAGCAAAAAGCACGTGTGTGATCAGGTGAGGCAATATCCACTTTATTATTTTGAGAGAGCTTAATAAATAACTCAGGGATAACATGCTGATAGCCCATACGCGGGCCATAGACATTGTAAAAACGAACAATCGTGCAAGGAAGATTGTGAATCTTTGAGTATGTAAAACATGCAGATTCCCCAGCCGCTTTGCTTAATAAGTAAGTAGAGCGTGGCTCTTTTAGATCACCAAGCGTAATAGGAACATCCTCTGGAGTTGGAATAGGAATATCAAAATATTTTTGTGTTCCTGCGACAATCTCGCTCGTTGATGAAAAGACAACGCGCTTTGGCTTTTTATCAGCATGCTTTAAATGATCCAAAAGGAACAATGTTGATATCGTATTAACATATAATACGCGGTCAGGGTTTTCACGAACATTACGTACACCAATAACAGCAGCCAGATGAAAGACATAATCGCAATCAAGCGGCAACGTTGCAACAAATGTCGCATCTGTCATATCGCCTTTTAAAAAGGTAACAGATGGATGGGATAAAACCTTTTCCCATTCTGCATCGGCGCGTCCACGAGCAAAATCGTCAACTAAAACTAGCTTATTCTGATTATTTTTTAAAAGAGCATTAACGAGGGCTAATCCTACAAAGCCTGCTGCGCCTGTAATAAGGTATTTTTCCATAATATTTTCTTTATTCTATATTGACAGGTTCATAATAGTTTTTACGTGTTTCACGGCAAGCCCATTTTGGCGGCGGAGCATCAGAATTTGGGACCATAACATACATTATATAATCATTACTCAAGGTTTTAGCTTCAATACCAAGCCAATACGGCTTTTGCCCTGAATCTAATATAGTAAACACATCATTGCGTGCCGCCTTGTTCACTAAAACAACTCGTGTACCAAAATCATAAAGAGTTTGCCAGTATTTTGAGCTATCTAAAATTGAGCCAAGAACTTTCTGCTCATGAACATTAATCATACAGTTCATAGTTTGAGGTTCAAATAGAGCACGCTCCCATGCGGCTAAAAATAAACGTCCATCGGCTGGCATAGCTGTCTCTGCCTCTTTTGCAGCATAATCTAGGTGCCGCAGTTGTGTCTCTTGCGGTCCTTGCAATATATGTTTCGCCGATCGCTTCACTGAGGGTAGATCATTTACAACAACAAGAATAGCCGACATCGAAATGATACCGATTAAGACAAAATGCGCTATGCGTTGAGGACGCACAAATTCCCACAACCTATCTAAACCTACGGCTGCAAGCGGAATGAAGGCAAATAAAGCAGGAAAAATATAACGCGGCGCAATAACGGAGGAATAAAATACGGCCCAAGAAAGCATGCCGAGCCCACCAGCAAAAGCAAAAAGAACGGATTTATTATCTAATAGTGCCCCAAAGGATGTTTTTTTCCAACGAACTAAAAAAAGCATAGGTAAAGTGGCCCAGACATATGGAGATAAATTACCGTGCTGCATTGGAAACTGCCCAAAGGTCCACGCAATTGGATAAATCGATAAGATATACTCTGTAACTTCTGGTGAAAACCAAGATTGATTTAAAAAAGGCGGGTAATAATGGGGATTAAAAAAGAAGAAAGGGGCTAAAGGTTCGCCATAAGCCATGAAATTTTTTGCCATATTCGGAACAAATGCTGCGATAATACAAGGCGCGATAATAAGACCTAACATCAAAGAATGAAGCACGGCTTCTTTAAAATTTTTCTCACGCCATAGACGAACAAAAATTATAAAACCAATCATTGGCACAAGAATAGGAATATATGAGAGCTTTGCTGTAAAAGACAGACCAACAGTTATACCCAATAACATCATATTACGCCTTGAATTTAAGGGCATCACAAGAGATATATAACATGCAGCAAACCCCAACATAGCACCATATAAATCCGTTTTGCCGTCACTAACCAATAATGTGACACCAGTTGAGGTGAGTAACAATAAAACCGCCAGCCAAGCTCTGCGTATATGATTTTGATTAAAGTGATAAACACACCCCGCCATTAAAAGCGCACAAGCCCATAATTGAAATGTTGTCATAAACCGTGCAGCCCACTCACTGCCCATCAAAATAAGCGCTGAATAACTTAATTCTGCTGGTAAGGGTATTTGTGAGAAAGATTCATACCCCGACAAGGGAACAAACTGATGCGCATAAGCAATAAGCTTGGCTTGAGCAAAATAAAACGCCAAAGCATCAGTTCCCATTGGGTGAAAAGCCAGAGGTACAGCCATTAAAAGATACAATACAAGCGGGATCGCTACCCAACGCAAGGATTTTTCTGTTGGCCAAAAAACGGCTCCAATGTTTTTTATAATAAATTGCCCATCATTTCTTATAGTTAGGAAAGAACGGCGACTAAGTATCATAAATGTAGTGAGCAATATAAAGATTGTGATGGTTTGCATCGCATGCGGTATAGCCGCCAATATACTCCATGTGTATCCAAGAAGAGCGAGCCCAAATGTAATTGCAAACCCAAAACGTAAAAGTATATTTTCCTGTAGAAAACAAAAATACCGACTAATCCAAAAACCAGAAGCAATTACAACAATGAAATAGAAAAATCCAAGAGGAAATGCGATTAAGATATCAGTCATAAGGGCCTAGAAAATATATGCTTTATAAAGAATATGTAAAAAAAGCTATGCGCTTCCTGTGAAAAAGGAATGAACTTCATAACGGCATGGCTAGCTAAACCGGGGGTCACTAAGATTTGAACCGATAATATTGCCCCAAACCATAGTACAAGCAACCATGCTATCATTTTTTGCTTCATGTTGAATTAGCCTCTCAATATGGACATACAAAATTTTATAGCCCATTTTTAGAGTATAAAATAGTAAATAAAGGCTTCTTTATTATGGATATAAAATGAGTGCAATTAGCAAGTGCGAAGCTAGATGGTGGATATAAAAAAACACCCTACCTAATCGCTTGATGGTATTTTGCTCGTCCAACCGCCACCGAGGGCTGTGTATAAAGCAATTAATTTTGTGACGGCTTGTGTTTCAGATAAAACCAGATTGTCCTCACTCACAGTGAGATCGCGCTGTGAGTCAAGCACTTCTAGGTAATCAATTTCGCCTGCATCGAGAAGTTTTTCTACAAGGGAGAATGCTTCGAGGCGGCTTTGAACTGACTCTTCTAATTTTTGGCGAGTTTCTAATTCACGACCATATCGTGTTAATGCCGATTCAACATCCGCTAAAGCTTCCAAGATGGTTTTTTCATGCATTGCCAAAGCGGCCTTATTTTCTGCTTTTTCAATATCTATGCGCGCGCGAATAGCGCCACCTTCAAAAATAGACCATTGCATCACAGAACCAAGCGACCACAAGCCACCTGCTGCCGTGAACAAATCTCCAAAGGTTCTCGATTGTGATCCAACATCTCCCGTTACAAAAAATTTGGGAAATAATTCAGCCGTTTGCACCCCTATATCTGCAGTTGAGGCGGCCAATTCCCGCTCAGCCATTTTAATATCAGGGCGGCGGCGCAAAATATCAGATCGTAAGCCTACGGGAACAATATCTAAGGTTGGCGGTAAATCTTGGGCCGTCATCATGGTATCTAAGAGAGCCTCTGGGGGCTGACCTAACAAGACTGATAAACTAAAAATCGTGCTTTGCAAGTCTGCCTTTAAATTAGGCAAACGAGCCTGAGTTGTTTGATATTCACCCAAAGCGCGCGCAACATCAAATTGCGTTGCTTCTCCAACCTCTAGACGTTTTTTGATGAGCTCATATGTTTGATTAAAAAGTGTGACATTTTTCTGTGTAATATCAATTCGTTTTTGCAAGCCCCGTGCTTCGTAATATAGGCGGGCAACATCCGACAATGTGGTAAGCATCACATCATCATAAGAGGCCTTTGCACTATCTAATCGCGCTTGAGCCGCCTCCCCCTCACGTCGGGTACCACCAAAAAAATCAATCTCCCATGACGCATCAAAGCCTGAATCAAATAAATTACGAACATCACCGCCATTAAAGGAGGCAATATTATCACTTGAACTTGAACGCTCAGCCGATGAATTATTACTTATTGTTGGTAATAAACGACTAACACTCTCACGCTTTACTGCCCGGGCGCGTAAAATATTTGCCGTTGCAATTTGAACGTCTTTATTATTAATAGCGGCCTGCTCGATATAATTGATTAAGAGAGGGTCATTAAAATTATTCCACCACTTTGTATCAATAGGATCTTGGGTTGTTCTTTTACTCTCAGATGAAAACCATTTATCGACAAAACTGATCTGTGGCGCTTGATAATCTGGGCCAACAGTACAGGCTCCTAAACCAAGGCTCGTTAGAAGCACAAGATAAGTTTTATTTTTTATCATGATAGTTCTTCCTGCTCTTTGATCAACTGGCGTTTTACATCACCTGGCGAGCCTGTTTTACGAGCGAGAAGGTCATATGCCACAGGGACAATAAAGAGTGTAAAAAATGTTGCGGCTAAAACACCAAACAAGATGACAACTCCTATCGCAATCCGCGTTTCTGCGCCAGCACCTGTTGATAAAATTAATGGAAGTGACCCTGCTACAGTCGTGATACCCGTCATAACGATGGGACGCAATCGTATTTGAGTTGCCTCGATTAACGCTTTGGAAAACTCCACGCCTTCATCGCGCAACTGGTTTACAAATTCAACAATCAAAATTCCATTTTTGGCTGCCAGACCGACAAGCATGATAAGGCCGATTTGCGTATAAACATTGATCGAGTTTCCAGTGAAATAAAGCCCCGCTAGAGCACCCGCTATTGCTAGCGGCACTGTAAGAATAATCACAAAAGGATGCACATAGCTTTCAAATTGTGCGGCAAGCACCAAGAATACAACAGCAAAGCCCAGAATAAAGACAAATAATAGTGAAGACCCACTTGTTTGATAATCAAGTGATTGCCCTTTATAATCAATCACAACGCTATCAGGTAAATGCTCCCGCGTTAAATCGCGCAAATATTCGAGAGCCGAACCCAGAGCATATCCCTCCTCAAGACCCGCTTCGATTGTAATAGAACGCGTGCGGTTATAGCGGTTGAGGCTGCCTGAATCAGCATATTCATCAATTTGTACAAGGTTAGCCAAAGGAATAAGCATTCCGCTACTATCTGAGCGCACATAAATATTTTGCATGTCTGTTGGCGTGTTCTGCTCGGAGCGCTCCCCTTCAACAATTACATCATATTCCTCGCCCTGCTCAATATAAGTCGTTACGCGCCGTGAGCCCAGCATGGTTTCTAAAGTACGGCCAATTGTTTCAACGCTGACACCCAAATCTCCTGCTCTATCTTGGTCAATAGTTAGTCGCAACTGTGGCTTGGTTTCTTTATAGTCGCTATCTATATCGAGTAAACCTGGGTTATTTTCATTGACCTTTTCAATCAATATATCACGCCACTGTGCAATTTCCTCATACGTGCCACCGCCGATTACAAACTGTACAGGCTTGGACGGTCGTCCACCAAAACCTTGACGCATCACAGGAAAAGCGCGAACCCCCGGCAGGTCACTCAATTTTCCTGTAATTTCGCCCATGATTACTTTAGCAGGTCTGCGCTCAGACCAATCGTTTAACACAACAATTGCAAGCCCGTCATTAAAGGTGGAGGAATTACCAAAACCGCGCGGCGCACGAATAAGAGAGCGGCTAATTTCACCACTTTCAACATAAGGCATGAGACGTGCTTCAATTTCTTCCATATACTCTTTTGTGTAATCATAAGAAGCCCCTTCTGGCCCCGTTACGAATAAGAAAAAAGCGCCCCTATCTTCTTGGGGGGCATATTCAGATGGCGTTGCATTAATTAACCAAACTGCCGAAGCAGCGATGACACCAAAAATAACGAGCATCAAAAAGCGTGCTTTGAGCGCTAACATTAAAAGACGTAAATAGCCTGACTTGAATTTTTCAAAAATGCGGTCAACTGCCCCGCTGACTGGATTGCGCTCTGCCTTTTTGAGTAATTTAGAAGACAGCATCGGGCATAAGGTAAGTGCAATAAGTGTTGAGAAACTAACAGCTGCCGCCATCGTAATCGCAAACTCGCTAAATAATCTGCCTAAATCTCCTTCCAAAAAAGTGATCGGGGCAAACACAGAAATAAGCACCACAGTTGTCGCGATGACGGCAAAACTAACTTGTCTTGTTCCACGATAAGCCGCCGTTAAAGGGGGCTCTCCTTTTTCGATGCGCCTTGAGATATTTTCTAAAACCACAATCGCGTCATCTACAACCAGACCAATCGCCAAAACAAGCGCCAGAAGCGTTAAAAGATTGATCGAAAAGCCAAAAGCAGAAATGACAATAAATGTAGCAATAAGGGATACTGGCACGGTGATCGCAGGGATCAACATTGCACGAAAACTGCCTAAAAATAAATAAATCACGATAACAACCAATATAATGGCAATAAAAAGTGTTTTATACACTTCTGCAATCGCGCCGCGAATAAACACAGACGTATCATAGGAATTAATGATCTCCATCCCCGGTGGTAAATTCGGCCTAATTTGGTCGGCTAAATCAATTGCGCCCTGGGCAACATCAATTGTGTTGGCTTTGGATTGTTTAATAATACCAATCCCAATCATGGGTACGCCATTACCACGGAAAAAAGTACGGTTTTCAATCGCTTCTTTTTCAACGCGCGCTAAATCGCCCAAGCGGATGAGCGTTTCACCCTCTCGCCCAACAACTAGCTTTTTAAAATCTTCGGCCGTTTGGTAAACGCGTTGAATACGCGCCGTAAACTGAGTTTCAACTGATTCTATGCTCCCGGCAGGCAGCTCCACGTTTTCTGAACGGAGCGCGCTCTCAATATCAGAAACTGTTAGATTTCGGGCGGCCATTTGATTGCGATCCAGCCATACGCGCATTGAATATTCTAACCCGCCACCAATGCGGACGCGGGCAACACCAGGGACGACTGAAAAGCGATCCTGGAAATAGCGCTTCGCATAATCAGTAAGCTCTAAAGTATCTAAACGGTCACTCGTAACATTAAGCCATAAAATGACATCATCACTAGAATCCGCTTTTTGGATATCAGGTGGATCAGCTTCTTCTGGCAAATTATCAATAACACCAGAAACGCGATCGCGCACATCATTCGTCGCAGCTTCGATATCGCGTTTAACATCAAATTCAATATTAATGCGTGAACGCCCATCAGAAGAGGTGGATTCAATAAATTTGATTCCTTCAACACCCGAAATACGGTCTTCAATTACTTCTGTAATGCGAGTTTCAACAATATTGGCCGATGCCCCCGGATAGGACGTGTCGACTGACACGACAGGCGGATCAATATCGGGATACTCCCTAAGCGACAATCGATCAAACGACACTATTCCAAATGCAACAAGCAATAAAGAAATAACGGATGCAAAAACGGGGCGTGTAACGGATAGATCAGATAATATCATTAGTCTTTATCCACCCCATCATTTTGATTTTCTATTTGTGCTTTATTTTGAGCAGCCTGTTCCAAAAGTTCTGAAAGGGGCATATCGCCCTCTTCAATCGCATTAATGGCTATCTCTGCGCCATCACGTAATTTTAATGCGCCGTGTGCAACAATCAAGTCACCCTCGTTAAGACCAGATATCACTTCTACATCACCCGCTCTACGTGAGCCTATTTGGATTTCAGTTTCAATTGCCTGCTTCTTCGCCTCATTATCCTGAACGACATAAACAAAGTTTTTACTGGCTCTTTTAATCAGCGCTTCTTCTGGGATAATGAGAGCCTTCCTATCGTTTTTAACGAGATTGATTTTCATTAAAAGACCCGGTTTTAGGGCCTTATCATCATTAGTAATGATGCCACGCACTTTTATCATGCGTGTGATCGGATCAACTTGTGTATTAACTGTTTGTACCTCACCGGTAAATTCGCGATTGCCATACGCCTCCACGGTGCCAGTAAAAGCCAATCCAGCCTCCAACGTTGGTAAGAAAATGGAGGGCACATCAAAATCAACTTTAATTTTGGATATATCATCAACGGTTGTAATTTTATCGCTGGGCTGTATCAGCGCGCCTATACTCACTTCCCTTATGCCTGCAACACCATCAAAGGGGGCCGTAATGACCAAATCTTCCAATCGGGCGGAGATGGCGCTTACGGCTGCGCGCGCTTGACGCAGGGCTGCTAAGCGCTCATCTAAGGTCGCCTTTGATATAGCTTGATCCTTTTGCAAGTCTTCTGCACGATTAAAGGCAGATTGAGCCTCGGATAACTCTGCCTGCGCAGCCCTTAATCCCGCATTTTCTTCGGCTTTGGCTAGTGTAATAAGAAGGTCGCCCTTCTTAACGTCCTGCCCTTCTTCAAAATGAATAGCAGTCACTTTCTCCGACACATCAGATGTGATCACAACCATTTCATTTGATCTGGTTGTCCCCAGAGCCTCTACAGTATCTGCAAAATCCTTCAAAATCACCTTAGTAGCAAATATAGGTGAAGGCCCTTGAGGCCCTTTTTGTTGTGCAAAGACGTTTGGGGCTGTAAAAATTAAAACAAATCCAGTTATAGCAAATAATTTTAACATATTAATCCTATCGCTTCAGTCCTCTCTATCTTACACAAGAGAGCCAAGATTGCGTGTTAAATTAATGCAATAAATAGAATTTAGTGTGAAGTCATGTGCGAATAACTATATCGCATAGCACGTGAATGTTTTAAAAAACTACATTATAATACACACATTGTGGTATAGAGTTTAATAAATCACTTTTCTGACTGATGTTTATAACACATTGACATAAGAATTTTTATTTATGCTTAAACAATAATACCGCCACTATGTAATAGGGCTGCTGCATCCAAATCATTCACTCCGTTTACTTGGGCAATTGTTACAAAATTTTCACCTCCCGTTGTGCCGTTAGCATCAACTTGTAAAAGTGAATTAGCGCCTGAATTTGTAAATCGCACAAAATCATTAATGTCACTATCCGCTCCTGTATATCCTGTAAGAAGGTCGGATATATCGATGGCATCATTCTCTGCGACTGTCAGATTATTAATTTCATCTATACCTGTTTCCCCAGAGAGAAATAAAAACGTATCTTGGATACCGTCAGTTCCAAAGAGAATATCGGATCCATCACCGCCAGACAGAATATCACTTCCTGTAGTGGGACCAAGAACAGCATCACCCTCCCACTCTAAAACATAACCATGCGCTCTACCACTGCCACTGTTGGGAAAAGCAAACAATACATCCCCCCCCTCCAGACCATAAGAGTAAATTATCCCAAGTGTTTTGATTACTGCTTGCTGGACTACCTCCGGACCAGTTTAATTCATTATTGTTGAGCAAAGTTCCTGCCTCTGGTCCTGCAGTAAAGCGCCAGACCCCCTCCACAGCAGAGTCTGAGCCGTCAATCCAAAACCATCTATTACCATCACTTTGCAGTGCCCCTACGAAACTCTGTTCGTGTCCTGTTACTAACGTTGCAAGATGAGATGTAACACCGTTTAAAGTAGCTGCATCTGCTGCTGCTACCGCTTGCGTATATCTTACTGTTTGGCTCGTTACATCAACAAATTGATAAAAATTTCCTGTTGATTCATTGTAAACCACATTGGGGTTTGCTTCTAAAATTGCAGACACATTATCAATTAATGCATCAGTGGCATTAGACCCATAAATTATATCATTACCCAAACCGCCATTGATAATATCATCTCCTGACCCACCACTAAGGGTATCGTTTCCTAATCCACCAACGATCGTATCATTTAAATTACTACCAATAAGTGTAAAATCTTCGCTTTGGCCTACCATACTGATAGTAACGCCCGTAGCGGCTAATTCTGCTGAAATGATTTCGAGGCCCTGTATCCCTGTATCAGAAGACCCTAGAGTATTTAGATCTATCGATGTCGATGTTATATTCAGCGTATCCGTGCCAGTGTTAAAATTAATATTTCCTGACCCGAAAATAAGAGAATCAATTTGAGCGCCCGTTATCGTAAGCATATCGTTATCAGACGACCCCACAATAAAGCCATTTTCTGAATTGGTAGCGGTAGGTGTTCCAAGTCCTGTTGCATCTAAAGTACCATTAACCTGAACGCGGCTATTATCCGTGCCACCCCCTAGATTAATACTTGAGAATGAGAGAGCTTGCTCAAATGTATATGTCACATCATCATTCCCATTGCTACCAATGAGATTCTCTACTGTAGAAATTGTTCCTACTGAAAAATCAACTGTTGTCGCGTCGATCAGAGTAATATTGTCTGTTCCTATACCACCTATAATTGATTCACCTGCCACAAAGTGACCGTTGGTAATATAGAAAGTATCATTTCCTGTACCACCATCCATAATATCAGCGCCAGTGCCACCAGTTATAAAGTCATTACCATCATCACCATTAATGGTGTCATTACCCCCATCACCAAATAAGGTGTCGTTGCCATCACCACCATTGATAATGTCGTCACCATTAAAAACAATATATTCTGATTTTGCTGCATTAACGCCCGCGTAATTTCCCAAAGAAACAAAAACATTGCCTGTATCAGGGCCAGACATATTCACAATCATCACGTTTTGACCAGTGCGCTCAAAAAATGTGGCATCCAGCTTATAAATCCCTGCATCTAGAACTTGCCCCGCACTCGTCACTGTCGCTGCGGCATGAAGTCCATCATTATTGACAATACGCACACCATCTAAAAACAGGGCACTTCCATCATCCGAACGGGTCTGAAAAGTGTATGTTCCTGCGGTTGTAATTGTTAAGTAAGTTTCATACTTAACGGCATAATTGTCGCCCGGATCAAGAAGTCCGGGATCTAGGTTTTGTATCACACCACGACTTGTTTCTTGGTTTGTATTTTTTGTGCCGCCATTCAGGGTAAATCCAGCAGTGGCAAGTGTGTTTGGTGATGTGGTTAAATCATAATATTCAAAGTACCAACCGCGCGCAGATTCACCGCCATCGCCATAAATAACATCATCGCCCGCATCGCCATTGATAATATCATTGTTATCACCGCCGCGAATTGTATCGTTGTCATTACCTCCATTTAATATATCGTTACCGTCTTTGCCATAAATATAATCTTTGCCATTCCCTCCAAAAACAGTGTCATTTCCCTCTTGGGCATAGAGATTATCATTACCATCTTCCCCATAGATCAGATCATCACCAGCGCCGCCTTTGATGAGATCACCATCATCACCGCCATAAATAATATCATTCCCATCATTACCATCGATGTTATCAATCCCAGCACCACCATAAATAGTATCTATACCGGCCCCGCCCACAATGCGGTCATTGCCCTCTTCACCGTTTAAGATGTCATCGCCATCTCCACCAAATATTGTATCATTTCCAATGCCACCAAATATTGTGTCATTACCTGTACCCCCATCAAGGAGATCATTGCCATCACGCCCATAAAGCGTGTCATTTCCGCCTTCACCATATAGACGATCTGAATCGCCCTCTCCATCAAGAAGGTCATCCCCTTCGCCGCCAAATAACCGATCTAGGCCCGCACCACCATAAAGTGTGTCATTTCCGTCCCCGCCTTCGAGCTTGTCGTTTCCGCCCTCACCATAAAGAAAATCATTACCGCCCTCACCGCGCAAAATATCGTTGCCATTTCCGCCATTGAGCGTGTCAATACCGTTTCCACCTTTAAGGATATCATTCCCATCACCACCATTGAGCTGGTCATTCCCTTCACCACCATCGAGCGTGTCATTACCGATACCGCCGTTAATAATATCATCTCCATCTTCGCCTTTAAGAAGATCATTCCCCTCATCCCCGTTAAGGGTATCATTGCCAAGGCCGCCTTTGACAACATCATGATCCAATCCGGCATTGACCAGATCATTGCCGCTTCCTGCCTTGATATAGTCAATCCCATCAAAGCCATTGATGGTGTCATCGCCTGTTGTTCCATTCAGGTTGTCTGCCCCTGCTGTGCCATTGATAATCGCATCAGGGCTAGAGGCTGGCCCCGGGATACCAAAGCTTGCCTGCTCGGCGGCGATATTGAGCTGTGATTCCTGGCCTTGCAGCAGCACGCCTTTGCTTAAACTGCCCAGCGCCACGGGCGTGCTATTAATCCGCACCTCGTTAATCGTGACAGAGCGATTAACCTCACCGTTATAATCATTAAACCGAAAAGACAGATAGCGCGGCGCATCACCCAAATAGGACAGGGACAAGGTGGTGTTGGTAAAGCTTGAGCCCACGGAAAAGCTAGAGACTACCTCACCATCCAGCAACACCTCAAACGCTGGCGCTGTGCCAGTGTAGATGCTGCTTAGATCAATGTATAAATCAAATAAGGGCATGATACTGCCTGATCCCGTTTCCCTATAGCTGCCTTGCCTATCTGCGATAGATAGTCTTCTCCATCTATAAGTTTACCCGATGAAGTTTAACAAAACATGAATACTATTGCACGCTCTCATATATTTAACATATTGATATTATTGGGGAAATAGACGGGGGATGGTCTAAACGATAATTAGACCATTATCAAAGAACACATCTTCGTTTAAGCCCGTCAGGCCATTAATTTGTCCTATCGTTACAAAATTCGCTCCGCCAGCAGTGCCGTTTGCATCGACACGAATATTTGTATTCCCGCCGCTATCTTGAAAATCAAGATAGTCTGTAATTGTTCCAGAAAAGGCGCCTGAAATAAGATCAGAAATATCTAGAAAATCGCCATCGCCAACAGAAAAATCCATAATAACATCCACATCATTATAAGCACTTGCCGCTTCAAAAACAAAAGTATCACGGCCTGAACCACCATAAAGAATATCAAGGCCATCACCACCAGAAATGATATCGCCAGGATCAGAGCCACCAACAGCGATGACGTTTACATTCGCATAATTTTCCAAATTAATATAAGTCCCACCTGTATCAGGTCCAGACATTGTGATATCCATGACTTGACCACCGCCGCGCTCAAAGAAGGTTGCCTCCAAAGTATACGTTCCTGCCGCTAACACCTGTCCCGCGCTTGTTACTGTGACCGCGCCATGAAGGCCATCATTATCAACAATTCTAACACCATCTAAAAAGAGCTGGCTACCGTCATCCGAGGTTGTTCTGAATGTATATGTTCCGCCTGTGGTAACAGTAAGCGTTGTTGTAAATTTCAACGCATAGTTATCGCCGCCATCAAATACACTGGGGTTAGTATCAAGCGTAACGCCGCTTCCTGAAACTGTATTTGTATTATCAGCACCACCATTTAATGTGAAACCTGCTGTTGCTAAATTACTTGGTGTGGTCGAAAGGTCATAATATTCGTAGAACCATCCATTTACTGATGTCGATGGCGATGAAACATCATTAATAGAATCACCATATATCGTATCATTCCCATCACCGCCATTTAAGGTGTCTGCTCCACTTCCTCCATAAAGAAAGTCATTTCCTGCATCGCCATTAAGAATATCATCCTCCGCGCCACCATAAAGAATATCATTGCCGTCGCCACCATTAAGCGTATCGTTTCCACCCACTGATGCCGTCAATAAGTCGGAACCATTCCATTCAATAACAGAATCTTGTGAGGTGTTGGCATTCATATCATTCCAAACACCATTCGTTCTGATTTCTGCAGCATCTTCATTACCAGAATTGTTTGGCTCGCCGCTATTCCAGTTTTCGTAAAATCCACCAACAGAAGTGCCTGCTGCTGCACCAGACCAAAATTGCTGACCCGCTTCATTCCCATCCGTCCAAACCCACGTGCCTTCAGTAGCACCATCATTCGCACCAATCCATGTGTTACCAATTACAATACTCGCCACATAGCTATTCTCTTCTGCTGAAGTAATATTTGTTAAATGACCAGCGACATCGTTAATCAGAGTGGCTTGTGCATTTGCTCTTGCTGCACCCCAATTCAGATTTGTGGTAACAAGCATATAAAAATTACCCGTCGCCGCACTATAGGTCAGGCCTGCGTTATCTGCTAGGAGCTGGGCTATTTGCTCTGATTGTGATATTGCGCCACCACCAAGATCTCCATACAGGGCATCATCACCCGTACCGCCATCGAGGGTGTCATCACCCGCGCCACCGATCAAAATATCATTGTCTGCGCCACCATTTAGAATATCATTCCCGCCATAACCATAAAGCGTGTCATTGCCATTACCCCCGTTAAGGATATCAATAGCATTATCATCATTCATAAGACCGGCGTCCCATTCGATAATATAACTGTGTCCTGATCCAGCAGGCCAATCATGCCATGCCCCATCTGTATAAAAAACTGCATTATGTTCTGTATTGTTCTGAGGCTGCCCTCCAGCCCAGTTTTCATACATATTATTTACTGCAGTAGGGCCACTGCTGAATTGAATACCGTCTTCCGCCCCTCCGTTCCAAACCCAGTTTGTATTTGAGACAATATCTGTTGCATTAATCCAAGAGTTATCTGTTATAAGTGCATTTAAAAAATCATTTTCTGCCTGTGATGTAATTACGGCTAAATTGCCCGAAAGGCCATTCAAGACAGATGCATTTGCTGCCGCTAAAGCGGTCGCATAATTTACATTTGTATTCATAAACTGATAAAAACTATTGGTTGCTTCGTTGTAGACGACGCCTGGATTGGCCGCGAGGATTGCGTTGGCATCGCGGTGCCATATCCCATGACCGTGCAAGATATCATTGCCATCACCACCTGTGAGTGTGTCCGCACCTGACCCGCCGATAAGAACATCATCGCCTATACCGCCATCAAGACTATCAATCCCATCTTCACCATTGAGGATATCGTTATCCGCGCCGCCATTGAGCGTATCATTGCCTTCACCGCCGCGCAGCGTGTCATCCCCCGCATCCCCATTGAGGATATCATTGTCATCTTTACCATAGATGTAATCATTCCCAGCTCCGCCATTGATGGTGTCGTTGCCTTCCTGGCCGTAGAGGTTATCATCCCCTTCATCGCCGTTAATCAGGTCATCACCAGCGCCGCCTTTGATCAGGTCGCCCATGAGCCCGCCGCTGATGATGTCAT